>JADGMW010000013.1_pt1 | contig 291842 bp, 266 predicted proteins | sample 8641801 | NCBI WGS metagenome assembly JADGMW01 (sample SAMN16272018, study PRJNA661076) | feces metagenome | isolation source: fecal sample from diarrhoea affected cattle A | host: Bos taurus | place: South Africa: Lokaleng Village, Mahikeng | collected 2019-09 | reverse complement strand
TGCCTAGTCAATATGCGGTAGAACTTGTTGCTGAATGCGGGTGCAAAAGTACACACGTTTTCCACAATTCCAATACTTTTTTGAAGAAATTTTGTGGGAATTATGTAAACAACTGAAAGCGAGCACCAACATTTCAAACAAATTTTTAGCCCCTTTGCTGTCCCGGCAAAATTACACCGTCTAATGCCACCTACTCGCCTAGATTCGCACAGAAAAGCAATCGGCATCAAATGGTGTTTGGTGCGGATTTATCAGGGATTCATCGTATCGCAACGGCTCTCACAAGGCCCTGAAGCTGTTCTTTCAAAATTAAAACGCGTTTTTAAAAGCTTACCTGGTCGGAAATGTATCTTCAAAAACACTCCGAATCTAAAACACTACATATATAAGGTATGTAAAACGGCAAACACCATGGTGAAAACCCGCCCGCGTGAGGGATGGACGCGGAAAGCCCGCAGCCGGGTAGCGCTAGCGGACTGGCGCGTACTTGAAGCACACAGCCCGACGGCGCTTTTATATACCTATATATATGACATCATTTCCAGCGCCTGCACGCCCTACTTTTTATCAGCAACTTTAGATTGCCAGTGCTGATCCAGGTTGTCGTAGTTTATGGGAACCGCCGCGGGCTGTGGAGAAAGTCGGCCTGACTCAAAAGCGCGAATCAAAATCGTTTCGATCAGGTAGTCCTCGTTGACTTCGTACGGCTTATATGGCGCCTTGAGGTTGATGTCGAAAACTTTTGCGGTATTGCTCGCCCAGAAAGCTTTCCATCCGCTTTTGTAATCCTTGACCAGATCATAAGTGGTTTCGCCGGTTTGCCTACAAATCAATTTCACCAGAATCTGACCTTGCTTTCGTGAGAGCTTTTTGAGTTTGCCTGTAAATTCGTCTTCGATATAATTTTCGACCATCTTGAAATACTGTTTTTTCTCCTTTTTGGTCTTGAGTTTTGCCATGTTCTTATTCAGAAGTGTAAGTCGCTCAGATGCGGTTTTGGCGTAAGGATAGGTTTTATAGACGCGATTTCGAAGAAGAAGGTATTGGTTGAGCGCCTCGGCGTCGGCTTTGGATCGGGAAATAATAAGTTCGGGAAGTTCAACCGACTCCATTAGTGAGTCATTCTCTTCGATATCTTTGTCGGTCTTGATTTCCTGGGCAAATGCGCCGGAGAATGTGAAGGTAAAAACTAATAAGATAATCCGAATCAGCTTCATTGATGCGATTTTAAACTTCAAAAGTACACAACTGTGGTGCCATTTTTTATAATTTAGCAAAAAAATATATATGAGCACAAAATCGGTCTTTAACGACGCTTCGCTGGAATTTCTTGAGAAATATTTAAATAATGCTTCGCCTACGGGCTACGAATCAAATGGACAAAAACTTTGGATGGATTATCTAAAGCCGTATGTTGATGAGTTTATAACCGATATTTACGGCACTTGTGTGGGTGTCATCAACCCGGACGCTCCATACAAGGTCGTGATCGAGGGTCATGCTGATGAGATTTCCTGGTATGTAAACTATATCACGGATCAAGGACTTATTTACGTAATCAGAAATGGCGGATCGGATCATCAGATCGCACCGTCGAAACGCGTGAACATTCACACGAAAAACGGAATTGTAAAAGGCGTTTTTGGATGGCCAGCGATTCACACCCGAAATCGGGATAAGGAAGAAAATCCGAAAATTGACAATCTATTTATAGATATTGGCTGTGAAAGCAAAGACGAGGTTGAGAAACTTGGCGTTCACGTGGGATGTGTGATTACTTACCCTGACGAATTCTTTGTCTTAAATGACAATAAATTTGTTTGTCGCGCTATCGATAACCGAATGGGCGGATTTATGATCGCCGAGGTTGCGAGACTTTTACATGAAAATGGTAAAAAATTACCGTTCGGACTTTACATTACCAACTCAGTTCAGGAAGAAGTGGGATTGCGCGGTGCTGAAATGATCACCAACCGCATCAAGCCAAATGTTGCCATTGTGACTGATGTTTGCCACGACACTACTACACCGATGATCAATAAGAAGATTGAAGGTGAAACGCAAATTGGAAAAGGGCCGGTTATTACGTATGCACCGGCGGTTCAAAATAATCTGCGGGAACATATCATTTCGACGGCGTTATCGAACAATATTCCGTTTCAGCGCTTAGCTTCGTCGCGAATTACCGGCACTGATACCGATGCGTTTGCTTATAGTAACGGCGGAGTGGCGTCGGCACTAATTTCGTTGCCGCTGCGATACATGCATACTACCGTTGAGATGGTTCACCGTGATGATGTTGAAAATGTTATCCGACTGATCTACGAAACGGTGTTAAACATGAAAAATGAAGACACGTATTCGTACTTTAATTAAATAAAAAAAGGCATCCTCTCGGATGCCTTTTTGTTTAAATGCATTTTTATTTGCTGGCAATCCAGCGATTTTTTTTGACAGAAAAGCTTTCGCTAAGCATTTTAGAATTAAGCGGAACCAATTGCATCGTTTCTGCACATTCGATAATCAAAGTGTTTTGTTTGACTTCGGCGATATGCGAATTACCGAGCATTGCGGCTAGATATTCTTCGCTATCGGTAATCTTTGCATCTTGCAAAACACGTGATTGAATGGAATTTTCTATTAAAATGAAAGCGCTCTGCGGATTAAAAATTGATGATTCGGTTGCTTCGTAATACTTTAATTTCTTAGAATTAGCCGATTGAGGTTCGTTGCCGATTGTTGCTCCGATTGCGCTTGTACCAAAAAGTAGCGCAACTACTAAAGGAAGGATGATTGTTCTCATGACGATTGATTTTTGATGATTGATGAGACAAATTTATGTGAAGCACGGTACATTGTAAAACATAGTACTAAATATTAACTTAATATTAACGGTTTTAGTGCTGCGGATTTCAGGCAAGTGTCGGAAATCACTTCTTTTGTCTCTCCTTTAGGAATGCCACGGCTTCCCGTGCATTGGATGCTTCTGCATATTTTAATGCAGTCAGGCCCTGATCATTCTTCTTGTGAATCACAGCTCCTTTCGAGAGAAGGTATTCCAGCAATTCAACGTTGTTATGACGGGCGGCAACCATAAGTGGAGTCATCCCATTATAACTTTCATTGACGTCGGCGCCGTATTCTACGAATTTTTTAACGGTCTCGATGTCGCCTTTACTGATTGCGCGGCAAAGCGGACTGTTTCCGGCAATGATGAGTTGATTTACTGAAGAACGAAAATCGGTAGTAGTAGTTGCCGCATTTGATTGATTTGCGAAACATGCCAATAAAAGGCCCAGGGTGATGATTGATTTTTTCATTTTTTGATTGATTTAATTGTGATTGATGATTGTAACTCAGGAAGGTAGACGCCTCCCAACTAATTAAGTTACAGCTAAATCACAAAAAAATTAAAAAAAAAATCGCCCGAAGGCGATATGATCTATTTTGCGAGGAATTTGCTGACATTTTGCTCAATTCGTTGATCGATATTGGCAATGTCGCCTTTGACAAATGGTTCTCCTAATATATTTTCGTAAAGTTCGATATACCTTTCAGAAACCGATTGAATATAACCTTCCGACATTTCGGGAATTTGCTGACCTTCTTTGCCCTGAAAACCGTTTTCAATCAGCCAGCGGCGAACAAATTCCTTTGAGAGTTGCTTTTGCTCCTCACCTCTTTGCTGACGTTCCTGATAACCATCGGCGTAGAAATAACGCGATGAGTCGGGGGTGTGAATCTCGTCGATCAAAACGATTTTTCCGTCTTTGGTTTTTCCGAATTCGTATTTTGTATCTACAAGAATCAAATCGCGCGAAGCGGCAATATTACAGCCACGCTGATAAAGGGCATACGTATAATTTTCAAGGACCAGATACTCCTCTTCTGAAACCAATCCTTTCTCCAGAATTTCTTCGCGAGAGATGTCGGCGTCATGTTCACCGTTGTCAGCTTTTGTCGTCGGTGTGATGATCGGTTGGGGAAGTTTATCATTTTCTTTTAGACCGTCAGGCAGATTTACACCGCATAAAACTCTTTTTCCCGAGGCGTATTCTCTGGCCGCATGTCCGGCGAGATAACCTCTGATTACCATTTCAACTTTAAACGGTTCGCATAATTCGCCTACGGCCACGTTCGGATCCGGCGTTGCGATCAGCCAATTTGGAACAATATCCTGAGTAAGTTCCATGAAACGGGTTGCTATTTGGTTTAGTATCTGACCTTTGTACGGAATTCCTTTGGGAAGTACGACATCGAAGGCTGATAACCGATCGGATGCGACCATGACTAGTAACTCGTCGTTGATATTGTAAACATCGCGGACTTTACCGTGATAAACAGATCGTTGGTTCTGAAAATTAAAGTTTGTTTTGGTAATTGTGTTCATTAGTTGTTGTTGTTTGGAGTGCAAATTTAGTAAATGGCTTTTTCTTAATGAACCAATAAATTCGGTTTTATGTTGACAATAGCCCCGATGGTAGCCGGCATCCTTTTTTTGTGGCGGGGTTCGCCGCGAAAAAAGATACAGGTGGACAGCGGGAAATAGCTCCTAATCTGTATTCTCGATCTGTTTGTAGGCGTCGATGACTTTTTTGACTAGTCGGTGGCGTACAATATCCTTGTCGTCCAAATATATAATTCCAATTCCTTCAATATCTTTAAGCACGAGAAGCGCTTCTTTGAGTCCGCTGATGGTCCGACGTGGCAAATCGACTTGCCCGGGATCGCCGGTAATCATGAATTTGGCGTTTTTACCCATTCGCGTCAGGAACATTTTCATTTGCGAATGCGTGGTGTTTTGCGCCTCATCCAGAATCACAAAGGCGTTATCAAGGGTTCGGCCACGCATAAATGCAAGTGGTGCAATTTGAATAATTCCTTTCAATATGTAGTCTTCGAGGGTTTGCGGGGGAAGCATATCACGAAGGGCGTCGTAAAGCGGCTGCATGTAGGGATCGAGTTTTTCCTTCATATCTCCGGGTAGGAAACCGAGGTTCTCCCCTGCTTCAACAGCCGGACGGGTCAGGATAATTCGCTTGACCTGTTTTTCCTTGAGCGCTTTTACTGCCATGGCCACTCCGGTATAGGTTTTACCGGTTCCCGCTGGACCAACGGCAAATACCATGTCGTTTTTGTAGACTTTCTCAACCAGCAAATGCTGATTTGGGGTCATTGCTTTAATAATTTTCCCACCGATACCGTGAACGAGTATCTTGTCGTGATCCGGCATTCGCTGTTCATCCTGAGTGTTGCTTTCAAGTACGCGCTCGATAACATTGTCGTCAATGCGATTGTAGCGTGTAAAATGCAGCATGAGCCTGTTGAATCGGTTTTCGAATTCGTCGAGTACTTCAGGATCGCCGTAAGCTTTGAGTGTTGTGCCGCGAGCGACGATTTTCAGCTTTGGGTAATATTTCTTTATAATGTCGAGGTGGGTATCGTGTGCGCCCCAAAATTCTTTTGGAGCAATATCGATAAGCTCAATAGTTCTTTCGTTCAACAGGATAGTTTTTAATTAAGTTTACCTTTAAAATTCCTAGATTTGCATTCAAATTTACTCAAAAATTACAAAAACTTTCTGTCAGTCAGATAAAAAATATGCCAATAATCACCCTAACGACCGACTACGGATTGAAAGACCACTTTGTTGGCTCAATAAAAGGGAAAATTCTCTCGGCTTATCCATCGGCGAGCATTGTTGATATCTCGCATAATGTGGATCCTTTCAATGCGGCCGAGGCGAATTATATCATCAGTGCGGCATATTCGAGTTTTCCAAAGGGAACCGTTCATTTGATTGGTGTTGATACCGAACGCAACCGCGAAAACCAACATATCGCCATTAAGTGGAATGATCATTATTTTATTAGTGCCGATAATGGGATCCTCGGACTTTTGACTCAAAAAATTGTTCCGGAGAAAATGGTGATGATCAATATTCACGATCGGCTTCCGGCGGGTTCGAGTGATTTGGACGTTTTCATTACGGTGGCGACGCATCTCGCACAAGGCGGATTGTTGAATGTCATCGGGAAAGAGATCGACCAGATTAAACGACCGACCGAACTTCAGCCGATTGTTGCATCTGATATGAGCAGCATTAAAGGATATGTGATTTACATCGATCATTTTGGTAATGCCGTAGTAAACATCACCAAACAAATGTTTACTGATATGGCCAAAGGCCGAAATTACGAGATCATCTTAAATGAAAAATCGTTTAGAGGTGATCGTGGAAATATTAAAAAAATCCGAAACAATTATTCTGATGTGGCTACTTCGGCTGATTTTAAGCTGAAAGACTATGAAGGATCGAAGTTGGCGCTTTTCAATGAAGCCGGCTATCTCGAGATTGCGCTTTTTAGAAGTAATCCGAATCACGGAACTGCGGCAACGCTTCTTGGTTTGGGCTACCGCGATGTTGTTTCAATTCAATTTTATAACGAATAATATGCTTGTCAGAATCGTCAAAATGAGTTTTAATCCGCAAGATGTTCCGGCGTTCCTGGAAAATTTTGAACTGATGAAAGAGAAAATACGAAACTCGCCCGGAAACCGTTTTCTTGAGTTGTATCGGGATCGAAACAATCCGGAAATTTTCTTCACTTACAGTTATTGGGATTCTGAAGATGATTTGGAAAATTATCGCAAATCTGAACTCTTTTACGACGTTTGGGCGTTTACCAAAAAATTGTTCAATGCCAAACCTGAAGCGTGGAGTGTCGACAAATTGGTTTCACTCGAGTAATTCAACAGACAAAATAAATTTTAATGAAGTCAATTTTACTTAGGGAAATAAAATCGTTTTTCGGATCGCCTACCGGTTATCTGGTCATCGCGATATTTCTATTGCTCAACGGCATGTTCTTATGGGTTTTTGAAGGCGAATTCAACATTTTGAACAGCGGCTTTGCTGATTTGAGTCCGTTTTTCACCATATCGCCCTGGATATTAATTTTCCTGATTCCGGCTGTGACCATGCGAAGTTTTTCGGATGAACGGAAGCAGGGAACACTTGAACTGTTATTGACCAAACCTTTGACTGTCTGGCAAATCGTTCAAGGGAAATTCTTTGGTGCGATGTTGCTGATTGTCATTGCGATCATACCAACATTTATCTACGTTTATGTGATTTCAAGTTACGGAATGCCCGAAGGAAACATTGATATGGGAAGCACGATCGGATCGTATTTCGGATTGTTGTTTCTGATCGGATCGTATACGGCAATCGGAATTTTCACTTCTGCCCTATCTGAAAATCAAATTGTCGCTTTTATCCTGTCGGTGTTTTTATGTTTCTTCTTTTACTTCGCCTTTGGCGGAATTTCAACGTTTTTAGGTGGCCAGAATTTCCTTGAAAGCCTCGGAATGGAGCGCCATTTTAGAAGCATGAGTCGCGGCGTATTGGACAGCAGAGATATCATTTACTTTATCAGCATCTGCGTTTTATTTTTATCATTCACGGTTTATAAATTAAAATCATTGCGATCATAATGAAAAGCACGTATATCAAACAGCTTCTTATCACGATCGCAATTTTGATCGTCCTGAATTTTATCAGCAGCAAGTTCTTTAAACGCGTAGACCTTACCCAGGACAAGCGATACACGTTATCTGAAACTTCGCTTCAAATTGTGGAAAACGCAAGTGAACCTTTATATGTTGACGTGTTTTTACGGGGAAATCTTCCGGGCGAATTCAAACGTTTACAAACTGAAACCAATCAGCTTTTAGAGGAATTTAGAGCGTATAATAACAATATCATTTTTCAGTTTGTCGATCCGCTTGAAAACCCGGATGAAAGTGCGGAGATCATGCAGAGTTTTGTTGATCGTGGTTTAACGCCGATTAATGTTACTTTAGACGACAAGGGAAAGCAAACTCAAGAAGTGGTTTTTCCGTGGGCGGTTGCAACTTATGGCGACCGAAGTGTGAAAGTTCCGTTGTTAAAAAACATGATGGGCGCTTCGACAGAAGAAAAGGTGATCAGTTCAGTCCAACATCTTGAATATGCGTTTGCAAATGCATTCAATACCGTTACTACGCCAAAAGAAAAGAAAGTAGCGGTCATTAAAGGAAACGGCGAACTTCACGATCTTTTAATAGCTGATTTTGTGAAGGAAATCCGCGAGAATTATTATATCGGGACATTCACATTGGATTCTGTCGCCAAGCAGCCAAATGAAACTTTGAATTACCTGAAACGGTATGATTTAGCGATCATTGCAAAACCGACTGAATCGTTTACCGATCAGGAGAAATTGGTTTTGGATCAATATATTATGAACGGCGGAAAAACCTTGTGGCTTGTTGATCAAGTTGCCATGGAAATGGACAGTTTGTACAACGATACCGGATCTTCGGTTGCATTTCCAAAGGATTTAAACCTAAACGACATGTTTTTCAAGTATGGATTTAGAATCAATCCGGTTTTGATAAAAGACATTATGGCCACACCTATTTCGCTGGCAACAGGCGAACAAGGTAGCGCCACGCAATACACACAATATCCGTGGTTTTATTCGCCTATGATTTATCCGGCGGCCAAACATCCGATTGTTTCCAATTTAGACGGAATAAAATTCGAATTCGCCAGCGCCATTGAACCGCTCAAGAACGACATTCAAAAAACCGTTTTGCTTGAATCGTCGCAGTATTCAAAAGCAATCGGAACACCAGTCGAAATAAGTCTTGAGATGGTTCAGGAGCGACCGGAACCGGCGGAATTTAAAGGTAGCGGAAACATTCCGGTGGCGCTTCTACTTGAAGGCGAATTTAAATCGGTTTACGAAAATCGCGTGCTTCCTTTTGAGGAGAAAACATTTGTTAAGCGCGGAAAAAACACCAAAATGATCGTTATTTCTGATGGTGATGTGATCCGGAATCAATATGACAAAAACTATCAGCCGCTCGAGCTTGGTTTCGATAAATGGACCAACAACTTGTATGCTAACAAGGAATTCATGATGAATTGCGTGAATTACCTTCTTGATGAAAACGGACTTATCAACATCCGAAGCAAAGAAGTTAATCTGCCACTTCTCGATAAGGAAAAAGTGTATGCCAATTATACCGGCGCGCAGATTACAACTGTCGGACTGCCAATCGTTGCGCTACTTGTTTTTGGAGTAGTGTTTACATTCCTTCGCAGGAAAAAATACAATCGAAATGTTAATAAAATTCTATAAAAAGTAACCCTGATTGGGATATATTTGTATCGCATTTTAAACCATTCTGCCAAAAAGGCAATAAGATAAAAACAAGCAAATGAAGTTTATCGTATCAAGTTCGTATTTGTTGAAGCAACTACAAGTGTTAGGTAGCGTTATCAACAGCAGCAACACGCTTCCCATTTTAGATAATTTCCTTTTTGATTTAGATAACAATACGCTTACAGTTTCGGCTTCAGATCTTGAAACCACTATGTCGGCAACACTCGAGATCGATTCTACCAGCCGCGGCAGCGTTGCAGTTCCGGCAAAATTGTTGCTCGAGATATTAAAGACTTTCCCTGAGCAGCCGTTAACTTTTACTGTCGAGGAAAACAGTACGATTGAAATCAGTTCGAATTCCGGTAAATATGCATTGGCTTATGCTCCGGGTGAGGAATTTCCAAATTCGGTTAATCTGGATGACCCATCGACTACGCTTGTTCCTGCAGATGTTTTGGCTACCGCTGTGGCTAAAACGATTTTTGCTGCCGGAAATGATGATTTGCGTCCGGTGATGAGTGGGGTTTTCTTCCAGTTTTCTCCTGAAGGTTTGACTTTCGTTGCTACTGATGCTCACAAACTTGTGAAATATGCGCGTACCGATGTAAAAGCGTCTCAGGTTGCGGATTTCATCATGCCTAAAAAACCATTGAATATTTTAAAGAGTATTTTGGGTTCATCTGATTCTGAGATCAAGATTGAATATAACGACTCGAATGCGACGTTTTCATTCGACAATTACGTGCTTACCTGCCGATTGATCGATGGAAAATATCCAAACTACGAGGCTGTTATCCCGAAAGAAAATCCAAACAAATTGATGATCGATCGTACGCAATTTCTGAACTCTGTTCGTCGTGTTGCGATCTTTTCAAATAAAACAACGCACCAAATCCGTTTAAAGATTGCGGGTGCTGAACTTAATATTTCTGCTGAGGACATCGATTATTCAAACAAAGCCGAAGAGCGGTTAACTTGTGATTATCAAGGCGATGATATGCAAATTGGCTTCAACTCACGTTTTCTTACCGAGATGTTGACAAACTTACAATCTGATACAATCATGCTCGAAATGTCGATGCCAAACCGTGCAGGGATTTTAACACCTGTCGACGGGCTTGAAGATGGCGAAACAGTAACAATGCTTGTAATGCCTGTAATGCTGAACAACTAATTCTGACGCAAACAGCAAAAGCTAAAAGCCGTAACTACTCTTGTGGTTGCGGCTTTTTTGTTTGATCACAGCTGATAAAAATCAGTTTCTTATTGACGAATTCCTCGATTCCTAACGGCGACAATTCACGGCCGTAACCTGACCTTTTTGTTCCACCAAACGGAAGATCCGGTCTTGATGCAAGCGATTGATTTATAAATACCATTCCGGTGTCTATTTGGTCTGCAACATTGATGGCCCGTTTAATATCCCGACTGAAAACAACGCCTCCAAGTCCGAATGTCGTATCGTTTGCCAACGAGATTGCTTCAGCATCGTCCTTTACACGATAAAACGACGCAACCGGTCCAAAGATTTCTTCGTGATAAGCAACCATTCCCGGCTTAATGTCGGTTAAAATTGTGAACTCAAAGAACGCTCCTTCCCTATCGATTCGTTTTCCACCCAAAACCACCCGCGCGCCGGCGGCGACAGTTTCGCTCACTTGTTTTTCAATTTTCGCTGCGGCATCTTCGGTACTCAAGGGGCCGACTTCAGTTTCAGGATCTAACGGATCGCCAACTTTCAGATCGGTTAATTTCGCCGTGAATTTTTGAAGAAATTCATCTGCAATGGCATCAGCAACGATAATTCTCTTTGCCGATGTACACGCCTGACCCATATTTCCAAACCTGCCCACAACCGCTTTTTCAACAGCACTATCGATATCCCCATCTTCAAGCACGATAAATGGATCGCTACCGCCTAATTCCAAAACCGATTTTTTAAGATTTTTACCGGCGGCTTCTGCAAGACTCGAGCCCGCCCCTTCGCTACCGGTGAGTGAAAGTCCAACAATCCGATTGTCCGCAGCTAGTTTGCCAACACGTTTGCCGGAAAGGAAAAGATTGGTAAAAACACCCTCCGCGGCACCTGCTTCCCTGAAAATTCGTTCGATCATTTCGGCGCACTGTGGCACATTTGACGAATGTTTCAGCATGACGGTATTTCCAGCCATCAAATTGGGCGCTGTTAATCGCGCGACCTGATTAAACGGGTAGTTCCAAGGTTCTACTGCAAGTATGACTCCCATTGGCGTCAGCCGAAGAAATGCCTCTCCATCATCGGTTTTTAAGGGGCGGTCCTTTAGGAATTCAGCGGCGTTGTTTGCGTAATATTCATAGACAGAAGCACACATTTCAATTTCGCTTTCACTTTGCTTAATCAACTTTCCCATTTCAAGGGTGATCAACTTTGCAAGTTCTGCTTTGCGATCTCGCATAATCGAAGAAACCTTCAACAGGAGTTTACTACGCTCGTCGATAGCTGTATTTTTCCAATTTAAATAGGATTTGTGCGCGATTTCGACTTTACGCTCAAGTTCCTGATCTGTAATTTCATCAAAAGTTTTTAAAATTTTATTATTGAACGGATTGACTGATTTAATGGCCATATGCTTTTTTGTTTTAAAGTTACGCAAACTAACTCGAAGTGACCGTCTTCAATTGAAAAGTAATAGGCGGTTTTTGACTACTTTTGCAACAAATTGATCTAATGATTTCTCAGGATAACATTGTGGCGTTGGCAACTCCGTCAGGCGCGGGAGCGATTGCAATCATCCGAATTTCCGGCAATGATGCGATCTCGATCGCCTCTACGGTTTTTAAACCTTCGCGCAAAAAAGATATTACCAAACAAAAATCGCATACCTTACATCTTGGCCAAATCGTTGATGGTGAAAAGGTTTTGGACGAAGTTCTACTTTCGATATTCATCGGGCCCAACTCGTATTCCGGCGAAAATACGGTTGAAATTTCTTGTCATGGATCAACATATATACAGCAGCAGATCATTCAGTTGTTACTTCGAAGTGGCTGTCGAATGGCAAATGCGGGCGAGTTCACGCTTCGAGCTTTTTTGAACGGGAAATTGGATCTTTCGCAAGCTGAAGCTGTAGCCGATCTGATCTCATCCGACAATGAAGCGTCACATCAAATTGCGATGCAACAAATGCGTGGCGGATTCTCAAGCGAAATTGCCAAACTCCGCGAAGAACTTTTAAACTTCGCATCTTTGATCGAACTCGAACTCGATTTTGCCGAGGAAGATGTTGAATTTGCCGATCGTTCGCAGTTTTTCGAATTGTTGAATCGGATTGAATTTGTCTTAAAGCGACTGATCGATTCATTTGCCGTTGGAAATGTGCTTAAGAACGGAATTCCGGTTGCCATTGTCGGTGAACCAAATGTTGGAAAATCGACGTTGCTGAACGCACTTTTGAATGAAGAACGCGCCATTGTATCAGACATTGCCGGCACCACGCGTGATACCATCGAGGACGAACTCGTCATTGAAGGCATTGGTTTTAGATTTATCGACACGGCGGGAATTCGCGAAACACAAGATGTTGTTGAGAGCATTGGAATACGGAAAACTTTTGAGAAAATCGAACAAGCACAAATGGTTGTTTATCTGATTGAAAGCGTGCGACTCATCGCTGAAACCCAACGGCAAATCATCAAAAAAGATTATGATGAACTGGTTGTGAAATATCCGTCGAAATCGGTCGTCATCGTTGCTAACAAGTCGGATCAACTTTCGGAATCCGATTTAAAAGCAGCCGAAGCATTTCTAGCTAACCTGATCGCGACCGGAAATACAAAGACTTCGTTTTTGATGATGTCGGCAAAAGAAAATATCGGCGTCAGTCAACTGAAATCATTGCTGCTCAATTTTGTAAATACGGGAGCACTTCGCAACAACGAAACAATCGTAACTAATACAAGACATTACGACTCGCTGATAAAAGCCTTTGAAGAAATCCAGAAAGTTAATCATGGGTTACAGTCGAATCTTTCATCAGATTTGCTGGCGATTGATATTAGACAAGCGTTATATCACTTCGGCGAAATTACCGGACAGGTGACCAATGACGAACTTTTGGGAAATATTTTTGCGAATTTTTGTATCGGAAAGTAATTTTTTGGTAAAAATCGCATCAACTACAATCGTTATTAAAAATTTTTAATTTAATATTTCAAAATCATGAAATTATCTGAAATAAAATCATTGTTACCACAATTGGAAAATGTTGAATTCCAATTAGAAGATGGAACCCGTGTTCCGGAACATTTTCACGTCACAGAAGTGGGTCAAATCACCAAAAATTTTATTGATTGTGGCGGAGTTATTCGCATTGAAAAAGTTGTGAACTTTCAACTTTGGAATGCCGATGATTTCGAGCACCGATTGAAGCCTGGAAAACTGTTAAACATCATTCGATTATCCGAAGAGAAATTGCAGATTGAAAATGCGGATATTGAAGTTGAGTATCAAACGACAACCATCGGAAAGTACGACCTTGATTTTAATGGCAAGACCTTTATTTTAAAAAATAAACAAACAGCGTGTCTGGCTCAGGATGCCTGCGGAATACCGGTAGAAAAGTCGACACTCGAATTAAAGAACCTGACCGCCGATTCTACTTCGTGTTGCGATCCCAAATCTAATTGCTGTTAATCATACTATTTCTTGCAGCAGCACGAATAACGAACTACCGACATAAACCAAAATAAATGTTTGTAAATATTTTAGGCAAGCCTTCACTACAAAATATCAACTACAAAAACGAGATTTTGGCAGGCTTAACCGTTGCCATGACTATGATTCCTGAATCTTTGTCATTTGCAATTTTAGCCGGATTATCGCCAATTACCGGATTGTATGCTGCGTTTTTAATGGGTATCGTAACTAGTATTTTCGGCGGCCGACCCGGAATGGTCTCAGGTGGCGCCGGAGCAACCGTTGTCGTTTTGATTGCACTCGCCGCCACACACGGAGTCCAATATTTATTTGCAGCCGTAGTCTTGGCAGGATTGATTCAGTTTTTGGTCGGTGTTCTAAAACTCGGAAAATTCGTTCGGTTGATTCCCCAGCCTGTGATGTATGGTTTTTTAAACGGCCTTGCCATCATCATTTTCATGTCGCAAGTTGAACAATTTAAGATTTTCGAGAACGGCAGTTACACCTGGATGTCGGGTTCACCGTTCTACATTATGCTTGGTTTAACGGCGTTAACAATACTTATCGTCAAGACGAGTTCGAGATTTATCAAAGCTGTTCCCGCTTCACTTGTTGCCATCATTGTGCTGTTTATTGTGGTTCTGGCTTTAAATATTGATACAAAGCAAGTAATCGATATCGCGTCGGTCAGCGGTTCATTGCCATCGTTTCAGATCCCGCAAGTTCCGGCAACATTGGAAACCTTAGAAATCATTTTTCCGTATGCGCTCATTATGGCGGGTGTTGGTCTGGTTGAATCACTGCTTACACTCAACATGGTCGACGAGATTACAAACACCAAAGGAAACTCGAATCAGGAAGTCATGGCTCAGGGAACAGCAAATGTGGTGAACGGTTTCTTTGGCGGAATGGGCGGTTGTGCAATGGTTGCCCAATCACTCGTGAACATTAATGCAGGAGCCCGGACGAAACTTGCGGCTATTATTGGCGCGGTTACAATCTTACTTGTGATATTGTTCGGCGGACCAATAATTGAGCAGATTCCGATGGCGGCGCTTGTCGGAGTTATGATGATGGTTGCCATTGATACTTTTCAGTGGGCGTTCTTCCGAATTATCACAAAAATGCCAAAATCAGATATATTCGTCGGAATTTTAGTCGCCGCAATCACCGTTGTCCTACACAATTTGGCTTTGGCCGTTCTTGTTGGCGTCATTGTTTCGGCACTTGTTTTTGCCTGGGATAACGCTAAACGAATTCGCGCGCGGAAATCCATTGATCACGAAGGCAATAAAGTGTATGAAATCTACGGGCCGTTGTTTTTCGGTTCTACCACTACATTTACCGAAAAATTTGATGTTGAAAACGATCCGTTAACCATTATCATCGATTTTAAAGAATCGCGGGTCGTCGATATGTCAGCGATCGAAACCCTGAAAAAACTAACCGACAAATACACCGAGAAAAATAAAAAAGTTGTGTTGCGACACTTGAGTCAGGATTCAATAAAACTCCTTCAAAATGCAAAAGGTTTTATCGAGGTGAATTATGCCGAAGATCCGACCTACAAAGTGATGCCCAATTAATTCATAGCTTACTTTTCTTCATAAACCAACAAACGAAGCGCATTTAGAACGACCAATAGCGTCGAGCCTTCGTGTGCGATGACAGCCGGACCAATGGTTGCAAGCCCCGAAATGGTCAGCGGAACCAAGATGGCAACCATTCCTAAACTAATCCACAAATTTTGTTTGATGATTCTTCTTGTTTGCCGGCTCAAACCGATCGCAAACGGAAGCAAGTTGAGTTTGTCGCCCATCAATGCGATATCAGCAGTTTCAAGCGCCACATCGCTACCCGCTGCTCCCATTGCAATTCCAACCGTGCTGTTTGCCATTGCCGGCGCATCGTTTACACCATCACCAATCATCGCAACCTTTCCGTAACGTTGCTTTAAATCCGCCAACGCTTTCACTTTATCTTCAGGCATTAGATTTCCGCGCGCTTCGGTCAATCCAATTTCAGTCGCAACCGAATCGGCCACCGATTGATTATCGCCCGACAACATTACCATGTTTTTGATTCCGAGTTTCGATAATCGCGACAACGTAGCTTTAGCTTCATTCCGAGGCACATCCATTAGCGAAACAATACCTATATATTCGGATCCCTTTTTTAACAACATCGTGGTATTTCCTGCTTGTTCCAATTGCTTAATGCGTTTTTCAACGTCTTTGTCTAACTCGGGAAACAACGCCATATTTCCAATCAAAACTTCATCACCATCAACGACACTTCTGATTCCTTTCCCGGTAACACTTTTAACCTCAGAAACATGTCCAGGCCGGATTTCCGGATATTTTTCTTTGATTCCTTTTACAATCGCCAACGCAAGTGGATGATCGCTTTTATTTTCAACCGAGATCAATAATCGCAGGAAATCCGCTTCACTTCCTGAAAGCGTACTAATATTTGTCAACCTTGGTTTGCCTTCGGTCAGTGTTCCGGTTTTATCAAAAGCCACCGCGTTAACCGCGCCAAGATCTTCCAACGGCCGACCACCTTTAATCAAGACTCCGCCCCTCGCCGCTCTGGCAATTCCGCTTAAAACCGCGCTGGGAGTTGATATTGCTAACGCACACGGACTCGAAGCAACCAACACAGCCATCGCCCGATAAAAACTTGAACTAAACGGCTCGTCGATAACCAAAAATGCGAAACATAACAAAATGACCATCACTAAAATCAACGGTACAAAAATCTTCTCAAATTTATCGGTAAAATGCTGCGTAGGCGATTTCTGCTTTTCGGCTTCCTGAACCATTTTGATCAAACGCGAAATGGTAGAATCGCTTGCCGCTTTTACCACGCGGACTTCAAGCACCGAATTTCCATTAATCGTACCGGCAAAAACCTGATTCTGTGAAGCGATTTTTTCTTCAGAATCGGCTGAATCTTGAGCAATTGCAATTTTCTCCACCGGTACGCTCTCACCGGTAATCGGCGCCTGATCAACACTACCTTGTCCCTTTACAACTACACCATCCGCCGGAATCTTGCTGTTTGGCTTTACTAAAATTCGGTCGCCAACGTTCAAGGTTTCGATCAGAACTTCTTTCTCGGCCGAGTCCCGAAGCAATATCGCAGTGGGCGGCGCGAGATCAGCAAGCGCTTTGATCGAATTCCGAGCCCTATTCATCGCATAATGCTCAAGCGCATGTCCGAGACTAAATAAGAACAGCAATAACGCGCCTTCGGCATATTCACCCAGCAAGGCCGCACCAATTGCCGCAACAAGCATCAAAAAATCAATCTCAAATCCACCTTTGGAAATAGTCGCAATCGCCTCCTTTGCTGTGTAGAATCCGCCAAAAAAATAGGACACCGCTAGAAGAAGTTGCCAGATCCAGGATTCAATTTCATAAAAACTCAGCACAAAGCCGACGGCAAGAAAGAAACCACATAAAAGCGAAAAATAAAGTTCCGTATTTTCTCCCAAAACAGGATTATGTGAATGATGATGATGTTCAGCTGGTGATTTTGTTTCCATAATTAGTTTACAATCCGATGAGGCTTTCTTCAAAGTTACGTAATGCTCTCAAACACTCAACACTTCGCGGCTTTTTCATCCATTTAATTAGCCCGAAATCTAAAAATTAGTACCTTTAAAAAGCTTAAATAGTTGTTATGCCAGATCTGATAATAGATGCTCGAAGCGCGTCAATCGCACCAGGAATGAACGTCATGCGAATCCTTCCTTTTCGCCTTAAACGAATGGTTGGTCCGTTTATTTTTATGGATCACGCCGGTCCGGTTTCAAAACCGCCAGCCGACTATGCTGAGATCGACGTTTTGCCGCATCCGCACATCGGACTTTCAACGGTCAGCTACTTATTTAATGGCGAAGTTACCCACCGCGACAGCCTGGGCGTCAAGCAAATTATCCGTCCGGGAGAGGTGAATTGGATGACTGCCGGAAGCGGAATCTCGCACTCCGAGCGTTTCGAAGATCCGTCAGCACTAAAAAATGGCCTCGAAATGATTCAAACATGGGTCGCACTACCCGAAAAGGACGAAGAAACCGCGCCCTCATTCACCAATTACAAACCCGAGCAACTTCCGGTTTTTACCGATAAAGGCGTCTGGATGCGACTCATTGCCGGTCAGGCTTTCGGCGAGCGAAGCAATGTTAAAACGCACTCAGATCTTTTTTATCTTCACGTAAATCTCGAGCCCGGCGCTGTTTTCGGCTTGCCACAAGAACACGAAGAACGTGCAATTTATGTCGCAAATGGCGTTGTGGAAGTTGGCGGAACGACATTTCCAAAGAATAAAATGTTGGTTTTTAAAAAGTCGGATAATCCGCTGATCGTTGCTAAAGAAGCCTCAACGCTACTGATTCTTGGCGGCGAACCTCTCGGCGAGCGCTTTATTTGGTGGAATTTCGTCTCATCGCGAAAAGAACGCATCGAGCAAGCCAAGGAAGACTGGAAACAAGGGCGAATTATGTTGCCGCCAAACGACGACGCCGAGTTTATTCCGTTGCCCGAAGACAAGTACAAAATCGCAGGATCGCCACCTCCCGAACCGCTGTCATAATGTTTAGGGCGTGTCCCGGCCGCTAAACAATCACCAAAAATCAAATTAGTCGACGGCCGCGTCGGGCTATTCGCTATATCTTTTGTTGCCTGAAGTTGGTCGGTAAAAAATTGCGTGAATTGGCAACAAAAGGATGCCGCTTCTATCCCTCACGCAAAATTATCCTTCGCATTCACAGTATGCACCGAGTGCTAATTTTTTGTAACTTCAAGTAAAAACTGCGAAAAATGGCACTCGATAAATACAATCAGAAACGAAACGCATCGAAAACTCCCGAACCTTTTGGCGGCGAAACTACCGATGATAAATTGCGGTTTGTCATTCAAAAACACGCGGCATCGCATTTACACTACGATTTCCGACTTGAAATGGAGGGTGTTCTAAAAAGTTGGGCGGTTCCAAAAGGCCCGTCGCTGGACACCGATATCAAACGACTGGCAATGATGGTCGAGGATCATCCATACGATTATCGCAACTTTGAAGGAATCATTCCGAAAGGCCAATACGGAGGCGGAACCGTTATTGTTTGGGACGAAGGAACTTACGAACCGTCCGATCTCAAAAAACCGACTAAAGCCGAAGCCGATAAGCATTTGCTTCACCAGCTTCATTCCGGCAAATTAAAATTTATCCTAAAAGGGAAAAAATTGAAAGGCGAATTCGCGCTTATCAAAGCAAGCGGTCGGGGCGAAAACAGTTGGCTCTTGATGAAACTCGACGACAAATACGCAACCAAGGACGATATTACCTTAAAAGACAAATCGGTTAAATCGAACAAAACTCTGGAACAAGTCGCCGAAACTTCCAAGACGATTTATGGTCAAAAACCTGTCGGTACAAATCAGGATGATCTTACTAAAAAAACCAAGATAAAAGCTGAAGTCGTCAACGCCGAACATGATCCGGAAAAACTTTTGCAAAAAGGAATAACTGCCAAAATTCCGCAAAAAGTAAAACCGATGCTGGCAACGCTGGTGTCGAAACCTTTTGACGATCCCGATTGGCGCTATGAAGTCAAATGGGACGGCTACCGCTCTCTCGCTTATATCAATAAAGGCAAAGTTGAATTGCTTTCACGAAACAACAAATCCTTTACCGAAAAGTATTATCCACTTGCGCAGGCGCTATCTGAATTTACGATCAATGCGGTCCTTGACGGCGAAATACTCGTCATCGGAAAAGACGGCAAAGCAAATTTCGGTGCTTTACAAAACTGGCGAAGCGAAGCCGACGGCGATCTTGTTTTTTACGCTTTTGATCTTCTCTGGTACGAGGGCAAAAACATCATGCAACTCCCATTAATTGAGCGACAATCAATTCTCAAGGAAATCTTGCCAACCAACGACGACCGAATCCGTTTGAGTCAGGTTTTTAATGCAAACGGACTCGAATTCTTTGCCGCCGCCGAGAAAATGGGACTTGAAGGCATCATGGCAAAGCGATCTAACAGTACGTACAATCCGGACAGCCGGTCTAAAGATTGGCTAAAAATTAAAGTCAGCAACCGTCAGGAAGTTGTAATTGGAGGTTATACCAACAACGAAGGAAGCAATAAACCTTTTAGTTCGCTTTTATTGGGTGTTTTTGAAAATGGCAAATTCGAGTATGTCGGTAAAGTTGGAACGGGTTTTACGGAGAAGAAGCAGAAAGAAATGCTTGAGATATTCGACCCTCTTATCATTGCTGAAAGTCCGTTTGGTTTTGAACCCGATGTCAATAAACCATCGCGATTCAGACCGAATCCACCGAAAGCAACAGCAACATGGCTAAAACCGGAAATTGTTTGTGAAGTGAGTTACACCGAAGTTACTTCAGATGGCGTGTTTAGGCATCCTTCTTTTCAAGGTCTTCGATCCGATAAGAGCGCCAAAGATGTTGGTCGCGAAATAGCAACAGAAACTGAGAACCTCGCCGAAGTTCAAAATGATAAAACCCCGAAACTCGTTAAGGCGCCAAAGAAAACAGTCAAACGAACGCTGTTAAATCCGAATGAGGAAACTCAGGTTAAGAAAGTTAACGGTCATGACTTAAAGTTTACCAATCTAAGTAAAATTTATTGGCCGAAAGAAGGTTTTACCAAACGAGATATGTTTAATTATTACCATCAAATAGCTGAATTTATCTTGCCTTATCTTAAAGACAGACCGCAATCACTAAATCGCTATCCGGGCGGAATAACCGGCAAAAGTTTTTATCAAAAAGACGTAAAGGGAAAAGCACCCGATTGGATAAAAACTTTTCCATACACGACTAGCGATGGTGAGGAAAAGGAGTTTTGCGTTGGCGATGATGAAGCAACATTATTATGGATGGCCTCTTTGGGCGCCATTGAAATGAATCCGTGGTTCAGCCGAATTCAACATCCCGACCATCCCGATTATTGTGTTATCGACCTTGATCCCGACAAAAACACTTTCGATCAAGTTATCGAAGCCGCTCAGCAGGTCAAGAACGTTTTGGATGCAATTGGCGTTGAAGGATATCCGAAAACCTCGGGATCAACCGGAATACACATTTACATTCCGCTTGCTGCCAAATATACTTACGATCAGTCGCAGATGTTCGGCCGATTATTGGCATCCATCGTTCATGCGCAGATTCCGGACTATACTAGTCTGGAGCGACAGATAAAGAACAGAGGCGGAAAAATGTATATCGATTTTCTTCAAAACCGACCTGGAGCAACCATCGCCGGGCCATATTCATTGCGGCCAAAACCAGGAGCTACGGTGTCGATGCCACTTCACTGGGACGAAGTCAAAAAAGGATTAAAGATGACCGATTTCACCATCCAAAACGCCGTTGAACGTGCGCGAGCTGAAGGCGATCTTTTCAAAGGCGCGCTTGGCAAGGGAATCGACATGGAAAAAGCGGTCAATAAAGCGCAAAGTTTGTATTACTAAACTTCTTTTACCGGAATTTGATTCTTTTTGCTCGACATTTTAAGCAGTAAGAAACCGCAAACACCTGAAAGGATTGACGCCACTAATACCGCAAATTTGGCTTCGGTTTGATACGCGACAACATTGAACGACAACAGCGCGATGAAGATCGACATGGTAAACCCGATTCCGCCAAGCAAACCAAGACCTAAAACATGCGTCCAGTTGGTGTTTTCAGGTAATTGCGCAATCTTGAATTTCACTGACAAATATGACATCAAAAAGATTCCGATTGGTTTTCCGAGGAACAATCCGAAGATAATTCCGAAGCCAAGATTGCTGACCAATCCTTCAACCATACCCGATTCAAAAGTGATGTTCGTATTTGCAATTGCGAAAATCGGCATGATAATGAAGTTTACCGGTCGCGTTAGCATGTGTTCCAATTTCTCTAAAGCCGACTCATCGCTACCTGGGGTTGTTGGCAAGGTAAGAGCTGTGAGCACTCCGGCGATAGTTGCGTGAACTCCGGAATGGTGAATGAAATACCACATGGCAATTCCGGGCAAAACATACATCCAAATCTTAGTGAATCCCAGGCGGTTAAAAACAATCAGCAAGGCAAGAATAGCGGCCGCATAACCAAGATATTGGAATTGCAGATCGCCGGAATAGAAAATTGCGATCACTAAAATTGCAATAAGGTCATCAACAATGGCAAGTGCGGCAAGGAATATCTTAAGTCCGGTTGGTACCCGCGACCCAAGAAGCGATAGGATTCCGAGTGCAAATGCGATATCTGTTGCCATCGGGATTCCCCAACCATGAGCGGTTTCGGGATGTGAACTGTTAAATAGCGCATAAATAAGTGCAGGCACCGCCACACCTCCGAAAGCAGCCAGAACTGGAAGCGAGGCTTGTTTTAAGGACGAAAGTTCACCTTCTATAATCTCACGTTTAATCTCTAAGCCGACAAGGAGAAAGAAAACCGCCATCAATCCGTCGTTAATCCAAAGAATCAGTGGATAGCGCAGATGTAAATACGCCGTATTAAAACCGAGTTCCCGGTTTAAAAAATTTGCAAAACTTTCAGCTATTGCCGAATTGGCAATTATCAATGAAAATATTACGCAAAAAATCAAGAGAATTCCTCCGGCGGATGAAGAGCGGAAAAACTGTTTAAAAACGGTGAGATTGATCAGTTTTGTCATGTCGCAAATATAAGTTTTTTATTTTTTTTGACTGAACACTTAAATACTATAACATTTCTCTTTAATCATATAAGCCGCGCGATGATTAGAATTTGCAACTTTGAATTGTACCGAGAATGAGGGCTGATGAAGATCAGGTTGGTCCGAAAATAAAATAACAAGCATCAATTTTTCCGGAGTTCGCGCCAGGGATCGAAGTGAAAATCCTTTGTAGCGGAGCGGAAAAGATTGTAGCGCAGAGCCCGACCTTTGGTGGCGCCCAAATAATACGTAATTGCTTAACCGTCATACTATGCAACTAAATATCAAGCATCCCGGAACTGTTGATGAAGTAACTGCGCTTCGGACGTTATTTGAGGAGTATTTGCGTCAGGTTTACTGGACCGAACGTGCTTTGGCGCCGGCTTTCACCAATCTGATCACTTATATTTCATCGAAAGACATCGTGAAAATGCTGACTGAACACTTAAGCCGCACGCTGATTCAGACAAATCGTTTGGAGCGAATTTTTGAAAGCATTGGGATCCCGCCTGACGAAAAAAAGTTTGACGCGATCGACAGTTTGATAAATGAAGCGGATGTTTTAATTGGTCAGACCGTTCCCGGAGCTGTTCGTGATGCGGCTATTATTGCGAATTTGCAACATATCATTCACTGTGAAATTGCATCATACGGCACATTGAAATCGTTTGCTTTTACGCTGAAAGAAGAAGATGTGGTGGGAATGTTAGAGCAGAGTTTGCAGGAAGAAAAAGACCTTGACCTGAAGTTATCGGTGATTGCTGAGGCTTATATCAACGACGAGGCGGCGAATAAAGAATTTTAAAATTGACAACAAATGGATAAACCGAAATCATTTCCCGATCAGCAACAAGACTTGCCCGGACTTGAAGCGAAAATGACTCCGGCTCCTGAGATTATCCGGGAGGATTACAAAGGCAGCGATAAACTAAAGAATAAAGTGGCGTTGATTACAGGCGGCGACAGTGGAATTGGCCGAAGCGTTGCCGTACATTTTGCTCGTGAAGGCGCTGATGTGGCAATCGTATACCTGAATGAGGATAAGGACGCCGAACTAACCCGCGAGCTTGTCGAGAAAGAAGGCCGAAAATGTCTGCTTTTGCGTGGCGATCTTAAGCAGGAGGAATTTTGCGGTGAAATCGTTGAAAAAACCGTAGCCGAATTTGGAAAACTGAATATTTTGGTGAATAATGCGGCGGTTCAGTTCTCAAAACAAAGTATAACGGATGTGACTTCCGAACAATTGATGACCACCTACCAAACGAACATTTTTCCGCTATTTCATACCGTGAAAGCCGCCAGCAAACATTTGGGCAAAGGCGATTCGGTTATAAATACGACATCGGTAACAGCTTATCGCGGAAGTGAACATTTGATCGATTATTCGACGACCAAAGGTGCGATTGCAACTTTTACCAAATCGCTTTCCTCGATGCTTGTCGATCGCGGAATTCGGGTGAATGCCGTTGCGCCGGGACCGATTTGGACGCCGTTGATTCCCGCAACTTTCGATGATGTAACCGATTTTGGTCAGGATACGCCAATGAAGCGTGCCGGACAACCCTCTGAGGTGGCGCCGGCGTATGTGTTTTTGGCCAGCAAGGATGCGTCGTATATCACAGGACAGATTATCCACATTAATGGTGGCGATTTACTAGGTAACTAACCAATAACTATATATTATGAACAAGAAGTTAATTGTCGGTCTTGCAGCAGGAGTTGCAGCCGCAGGAGTAATCGGAGTATTATACAGAAAAGGAACACTTCAACCCTTGATGACTAAAATCGATGATTTATGCGATGCGCTATCAGATAAATTCAAGTCTGATTGCCATCCGTCAGCACCGAATTATATTCCGAGTGGCGAGCAAAAAAACGTTTCGAAATCAATTAAATAATAAGTGCGGCTTTAGAGCCGCACTTTTTTTTATCTGATAATTAGTTTTAGAACCTGGTGCTGATCGCTACTCGAGATGCGTGCGAGATAAATTCCGCTTGGCAAACCGAGCTGGACGCGCTCCATGTCTGAAACCTTCTTCTGCCCAACTTTCACCCCGGTAATGTTGTAAACGGTTAACTCGGCGTCAGTAGAAATTCCGCTGACATAAATTTCTCCGTTGCTCGGATTCGGATAAATCGCCGCTTTTAAGATTTCGTAATCCGCTTGACTAAGGGTCGGAAACCACGCCTGCCCTACCTTATTTCCCCATAAATAATCAGCAAGATCCGGATAATCGATAAACGGATTGCGATTAATTTGCCACTGATAAATGATATTGTTCCGATTCATTTCAAAATCGTCTGACGGATCAAGTTGATTCCACTGCAAAAGACTCGCAAGATCACCCAATTCCCGAGGTGTCGTGTCAGGCGGATTGCCATTAACCAAACTCAACTCGTTGTACCGAACCGCCATATAAAAAAGTGCTCGCGAAACATCGCCCTTCCAGCTTCCCTGATTTCCAGTCGGACCGTTATAGTCAAGTCCGTAGTCGCGGTTGTTACGCGCACTATTCTCCGGACCGTCCTCAGCGCGAATATGGTGTGCGTCGGCATGAGCTGCTAAAAGATCGTCGGCATCGGTTGGAAGATAAACGTTGATACCATCCGGAGTCGACTCGGTTCCATTCGAGAATCCGCCACGGGATTGTGGAAAAATATGCTCGCGATTCCACGATCCCACACTACTCGATGTGGTTTGAAAACGGTATTTTGCCCGAGGTTGCTCAACGTACATCAACCAAACTTCATTGCTGTTAAGCGGATTTTGATCGGCCTTTTCCAAGATTGTAGTGACATCGCCGTAATTATGCTCGCGAACAACATCCGGATTTGCGATGATATCCTGAATTGCCTGATAGAGTTCATCACCGGATTTGCCGGTAAGCGAGTCGTAATAACCCGTTGGCGCCGTACTTGACACATTGCCGTACGTTGGACTAAGCGGCGTTCCCCAAGGAGAGACCACAAAATCATTGTCGATAATCCTGACCTCGATCAGATCGTTTACACGGTTGTATCCAGTCGGAAGATTTCCAAACCTGATAATCGCCAGTTCATCGCCGTCGTCAATCACATCGTCTATAATGGTCACGGTGGTCGAATATGACTGCGAATTCTGCGGAATTAAAACATTTAGATTCGCGGTATAATCAGCCGAATTAAAACTGCCGTTGTTAAGCGAATACGTAAAAGACAAATCCTCACTCACCAAATTTTGTGCGGTGAAGGTGATCGTAAACTGTCCGCCTTCAACCGTTTGCGCTGCCGATGTCGTAATTTGGAGTCCGTTAAAGGAAATTCCGCTTCCATCGTTGTTGGCGCCCGGTGTCGGAATTTTTACTTCATAACTTCCGTCAACTTTACGCTGAATCGAATGTGAGGTTGCCTGCGAGTGAAGATCTTCATCAATTTGCACCGACGTTCCAAGCAAATTCATTAATCCCACCGCATCCGGATCGCTTGTGCCATAAATAAGCGCGTCAATCAAGTTGGTGGTGGTGGCTAAGGTCATATCCGGGAAATCAGATGCATTTGCCTGATAAATCGCCACGGCATCAGCGCCGTTTTGGATGATGTTACTCGGAAAATACTTGGTCGGAACTGGAGAAACTCCCGAATTTCCAATCAGAATCAATCCGTTTACATCGGTCGAATAGCCGTCAAGGTCAATTGCATAATAACTCCGGTTGCCGGTGCTGGACGTCGCAGAACCGTTAAAAAACACCAGAACATAGCCGTCAAGTGAAAAGTTTGGCGTAACTGATTTGAGCTCGACAAATTCCATGTCGTCGATCGATGGCGTATCAGAGTCAAGTTCGTTGATCACCAATTGCGCATTCGACCACCAACTCAGCATGGTCAATGCCGCAAGGTAGAAATATTTCATTATAGGGGATTTAAGCTTCAAATATAACCCAATTTCGGCAAATGCTTTGTGGATCAGCACATTTTGACAAGTCACTTATTGTTAAAGTATCGTTGATAATAATTTGTTAAGCCAATTAATACGCTACTTTTGCAAAAAATATTGAATAATTTTTATGAAGAAGATTGGAGAATATCGTCAATTGTTAAACGTCGATAAAACTGTAGAATTAAAGGAATTAAAGACGATTTATCGCAATTCGATGAAAGAATGTCATCCAGATAAATACTCGTCTGATCCCGACGGATTGGCGAAAGCTGAAGAACAAAGCAAGCTTGTCATCGAGGCCTATCACTTTTTGGTAAGCATTCATCCCGATACGATTTCGCAGTTATTACCTGAGTACAAAGAAACGATCGCAACATCGTCACTGGCCGATTATCAGTACGAAACCGGCCGATTAAAGGTGGGGTTTTCCAACGGAAGCAGCTACGAATATTTCAGCGTGCCCAAAGCAACTTATGTTAAAATGGTCAACGCCGATTCGCCCGCTCGTTTTGCCAAGCGCCACGTTTACAACGCATTCCCTTACAGAAAATTGACAAATCAGGAATAAAGTTTTGCTTCTTAATTTAGAAGCTATTTCCTGCTGTCCACTCATATCTTTTTTGCCCGATTCATTGACATTTTACGGCTTGGTCAGGGCAAAAAAGGATATCCGCTCCCATCAGGGCTAGGGACTGAGAATTAATTGAATGTTCGTTTTTTCATCTTAGTAAAACCGAATTAAAGTAAAATTATCATGCTCGAATATATCGGATATTTTTGCGCAGTTGTCATCGGTATGGTCCTCGGATTAACCGGCACCGGCGGAGCAATTTTAACTGTTCCGGTGTTGGTTTATCTCATGGGATTTAACCCGGTAACTGCGGCCGCCTATTCGCTTTTTATCGTTGGAACAACTTCAACTTTCGGAACGTTTCAAAATTTCCGAAAAGGAACAGTCGAAATCCGAACCGGATTTATCTATGCCTTTCCATCATTAATCGGTGTGTTTCTTTCACGCAGGTTCATTGTTCCGGCGCTTCCCGATGTTTTGTTCACCATCTCCGATTTTACAGTTACCAAAGAAATTTTTGTAATGGTGCTTTTTGCCATCATTATGTTTATGTCGGGAATCTCGATGCTGAAGCCAAAGAAAAAAGACGACGATACGGAAGACGAAACTAAAGAGTCGTCGGGATCAAATCGGATCTGGATGTTTGCTAAAGTCTTTTTCGCGGGTATTGTTGTCGGTTTAGTTGGTGCGGGCGGCGGATTCCTATTTATCCCACTATTGATTTATGTCGCAAAACTTCCAATGAAAAAAGCAGTGGCTACATCATTATTGATTATCGCCATTAACTCGCTTATCGGATTTACCGGCGATTTATTCACCGCAACCATTAATTGGATTTTCCTGTTTACATTTACGATATTTTCGGTTATGGGAATCTTTACCGGAATCTTTTTGAGTCGTTATTTCAATGACGCTAAATTGAAAAAAGGTTTTGGTATTTTCGTCCTGACAATGGCTGCATTTATTATGATCAGGGAATTGATTGTTTAATTTGAATCCGTGGATTCGCAAAAAAACACCAAATGAATATTCAACAAATCTATACAGGCTGCATCGCGCAAGCGGCCTATTACCTCGAGAGTGACGGCGAAGCTGCGATTTTCGATCCACTTCGCGAGGTTCAGCCTTATATCGATCGCGCGCAGCAAAATGGCGCCAAGATCACGTATATTTTCGAGACGCATTTCCACGCCGATTTTGTATCAGGTCACTTAGATCTGGCGGCAAAAACAGGCGGAAAAATCGTTTACGGACCAACGGCTAAGCCACAATTCGAGGCCATTATCGCTGAAGATAATCAGGAGTTTAAAGTTGGGCGATATACCATCAAAGCAATTCACACTCCGGGTCATACCCTGGAAAGTACCTGTTATTTATTGTTTGACGAGAATCATAAACCGCATGCAATTATTACGGGAGATACGTTATTTATTGGTGATGTCGGCCGACCGGATCTTGCGCAAACCATCGCCACCGATCTGACGCAGGAACTTTTGGCCGGACATTTATACGATTCGCTCCGAAATAAAATAATGCCTTTACCTGACGATGTAATCATTTTCCCAAGCCATGGTGCGGGAAGCGCGTGTGGAAAAAATTTAAGCAAAGAAACCACCGATACGTTGGGCAATCAAAAACGCACCAATTACGCGTTGCGCGCCGATATGTCCAAAGCAGAATTCGTCGATGAGTTATTAAACGGTTTGGCGGCGCCTCCTGCCTATTTTCCGCAAAACGTGTTGATGAATATTCAAGGTTACGAATCGCTTGACAATGTTATTGAAAAAAGTAAAAGGCCGATATCACCAACCGAGTTTCTGCAGATCGCTGCACAAACCGGCGCAATGATCCTTGACGTGCGACACGAAACTGAATTTGTGGTCGAACATATCAAAGGATCTATGTTTATCGGTATCAACGGCGGATTTGCCCCGTGGGTTGGCGCGTTGCTGATGAATGTTGAACAGCCGATTTTATTGGTAACTCCCGAAAATAAGGAGGAAGAAACAATCACGCGTTTGGCGCGAGTTGGTTTCGATAATGTGCTTGGTTATTTAGACGGCGGCATTGCGACCTGGAAAGCTGCAGGATTTGAGACTGATTCGATTGAATCGATTTCACCTGATGTTTTTGCACAACAAGCCTATTCAGATGATACTGAAATCGTTGATGCGAGAAAGCCCGGCGAATACGCATCGGGACATCTCGAGGCGGCCAAAAACTTGCCTCTGGATACGATTTTATCAAATGTAGAAGCATTTCCAAAAGAGAAAAAGACATTTATCCATTGTGCGGGAGGTTATCGTTCGGTGATTATGGTATCGCTTTTAAAAGCACGCGGAATCCATAATGTCGTGAATGTTGAAAAGGGAATGTCAGGAATTAAAAATACCGGATTGCCAATTATTCAAGAGGCAGTTTCTAATTAAATTATAAAAAAATGAAGAAGTTATTAATTGTTCTTACGTTTAGTTCAGTGTTATTTTCGTGCAACAATGTTGAAAAAGACGAATTTATTCTGGAAGGAACTGCGCAAGGACTTGAGGATGGAAAAAAAGTCTACCTCGAACAGCAAAACGAAAGCATGGGCTCGTATGCTATCGATTCTACCGTAATCAATGAAGGAAAATTTTCATTTAAAGGAAAAATCTTTGAACCGGAACTTCACTTGATTACTCTCGAAGGAATTCAGCCGAAGTCATTCGTCATCCTGGAGAATGGAAAAATCAATATCGAAATCGACAAAGACAGCGTTTTCAAAAATAAGATTTCCGGAACGTACAATAACGATCAACTATCGGAATACAATCTCATAGCACGCAAGATCAGCGAAAAGATGAGAAACTACCAATTGGTCAACAACCAAAAGATGCAAACGGCAATCGAAAGTCAGGATACGGCAACAATTGGTACGCTCAGACGTACATACATGGGAATTCAAAACGAACTGCAAACCACCACCGAAAAGTACATTGAAGAGCATCCAAAAGCGTTGATCTCAATGTTATTGCTTGAAGGGTTTTTCACTTCGCCACAGCCTGATGTTGAAAAAATCAAAACGTTATACGGCAAAATGGATTCAGATCTGAAAAATAGTAAGATCGGGAAGAAAGTCGAACAAAAAATTAGTGAGACCAAAGTAGTTTCGATTGGAAAAAAAGCCCCTGAATTCTCAGCCGCTGATCCAAATGGCAAGCAAGTGTCGCTGTCAGAATCACTTGGTAAAGTGACAATCATCGATTTTTGGGCGTCTTGGTGTGGCCCTTGTCGCGCGGAAAACCCGAATGTAGTGGCATTGTATAATGATTACAAAGATAAAGGACTAAAAATTATTGGTGTTTCACTTGATCGTCCCGGACAAGCTAATAAATGGAAAGAAGCGATTGCTAAAGACGGTCTTACCTGGACACAGGTTTCAAACTTGAAATTTTGGCAAGACCCGATCGCAGAGATGTACGGAATTCAATCAATTCCGGCCACTTTTATTCTTGATCAAAACGGAATTGTAGTCGCAAAAGACCTTCGCGGGGCTGAATTGCGAGCGAAAATAGCACAACTATTAGGCGCTTAGTTTAAATAGTGAAGCAAAATCAGATGCCTTCTTCAACGAAGGCATTTTTTATATATTCAATTTCAAGCAATTACAACAAAGTTCGAATTTTGCAAAAAAAAAGTTGAAAATTGCGATTTCACTTTCTATATTTGCACTGCTTCAGGGGAGATACTCAAGCGGCCAACGAGGGCAGACTGTAAATCTGCTGTGAGAACTTCGCAGGTTCGAATCCTGCTCTCCCCACTAAACAAAAGGGCAAAAAACCGGAATAAATTTCGTGTTTTTTGCCCTTTTTCTTTTTGCGTCGCACTCAGTAAGCTTCGTGGCCGACAGTACTAATTCACAAATTTTATCCAGGAGTAAATGACCACGGCAGCAACCTTCTTTTTGTTGCAAACGCATCTCATCACCTGCAGACATACAAACCTAATCCTGTCAATCCAAGACCAAGTATAATGCTTCCGAGTACATACATCAGCGCATAATAAATATCGCCGTTGCGAACCATTGAAATTGATTCTAACGAGAAAGCCGAAAAAGTTGTGAAACCGCCCAGTAGCCCAGTAGCCAAAAACAACTTGTATTCATTTGGCGTTGATAGTTTAGAGGTGATTCCGTATACCATACCGATGGCAAAACAGCCAATCAGGTTGATGAGAAAGGTGTTCCATGGAAAATCGCCTAGTTTAACCGGAAACATCATAGAGAACCCGTATCGTAACATTCCACCAAGGAAACTACCTGCGCCAACTAAAAGTAGTGTTTTCATCGTGCTAAATTAAAAAAACCGCCAGAGGCGGTTTATGATAATCAAAATTTTTTACGTTCTAATTTAGAAAGAAACTCACGTTTACGTTAGCTGTTACAGTAATTTGACCGATTGCCAACGTTTCTCTTGGCGCTGCAGCATCGGCATTTTCCGTCATCCTTGCCATGGCGTAAACAGGTTGCGGATAATGAACTTGCGTATTGTCAGAAATCATTAATGCGCCGCCCACTTTCTGCGACAAAACTGATACATAATCGTCGGCTTTTTGTTTTGCGTCCAGCATTGCATTTTTGCGGGCAGTGCTTCGGTGTTGTTCAATTTTTGACGATCTAAAATCGACGTTTGTAATTCTGTTTACGCCTGCATCAATCAGATTTTCAATCAGTGCGTCGTAGTATGAAAGATCGCGTAGCGTAATTTGTATTGTTTGGATCGCGTTGTAGTTGTACTTCTTTTTTTCGTAATCGTATGTTGGGTTTAACGCGATTCGCTGTGTTTGGTAATCATCTTTTGAAAGCTTTGAATTTCGCAGCACTTTCACCACTTTTTCGACAATGGCATCGTTTTGCTTTTTTACGTCAGCAGCTTTATTTCCTTTAGTTTCAATTGAAAGTGTAATAAACGCTTCATCCGGTGCAACCATTACTTTACCTTCACCGGTAACATTAATTTGAGGAATTGGTTTTTGTTCTTGTTGGGCTTGAGTGGCTACGGTTATTAGTAGTGATAGGGCAACAATTAAATTTTTCATGATCTATTAGTTTTAAGTTAGGGTTTTTGGGCGGTTTCAAACCTCGTGCCATTAAATTTTGCCGGCTTTTTCGAGGACAAACAGTATAATAATCGGAATGGCGAGCAGAACTACCATTAATGTGTTGTCTGTCAACATCTCAGGTTGCTTCGTAAGTGTAATAATGTATCCACCGATTGCGCCGCCAAAATGTGCGGTATGGCCGATGTTATCACTTTTAGATCTCATCCCGTAAATTGAATATAACAGGTAGCCAATCCCAAAGACATATGCGGGTATCGGAATGGCAAAAAATAAATACAGCGTCATATCCGGATAAAGCAAAATGGCAGAATACAAAACACCGACCACGGCACCTGACGCGCCAATTGCACGATAATTATAATCGTTTCGATGAAAATAAAGCGAAAGCAAACTTCCAAAAATCAGGCTTCCAATGTATATCATCACAAACGACATTGTTCCTAAAAATGAGAAAACAACGGGCGCAAAAATGAATAATGTGAACATGTTGAAGACTAAATGTGCAATATCAGCGTGAAGAAATGCCGATGAAAACATCCGAATTTGGTCGCCGGCACGAATGCTTCCCACATGAAACTCATATTTTCGGAAAAAAGCAATGTCCTTAAATCCGCGGAAACTAAAGATAACGTTGGCGGCAATAATAGCCAGAAGTGCAGTATTCATTCAATTTGTTTAGTACGTAAAAATACTACTAAATTGGGACAATGTTAAATCGGCTAGTGAAATCTGACATTAAACGTATATTTGCCAAAATTTCATGAATGCAATTTCTCATTTACATACTTGCTTATCCACTTCTTTGGATAATCTCAAAATTGCCATTTAAAGCGCTTTACGTCCTTTCTGATTTCGTCTATTTGCTGGTTTATTATCTTGTCGGTTATCGAAAATCGACCGTTCGCAGCAATTTGAAAAAAGCGTTTCCGGAAAAATCTGACGCCCAGCGTTTGGATATTGAAAAAAAATCATACCGTCACTTATGCGACATGTTTTTGGAAATGATCAAAACGATGAGCATTTCGAATGATGAAATCCAGAAAAGATTTGTCTTTACTAATCTCGAAGTCTATCGGGCGGTTGAAAAACAAGGAAAAAGCATTGCACTTCTCCTGCCCCATTATGCGAGTTACGAATGGGTGATCTCGATGAACCAACACGTCAATTATACTGGTTATGCGATTTACAAACGAATTGAAAACAAATACTTCGACAAACTTGTTAAAAAGATCAGATCGCGATTTCAGGCCGAATTGATTACCACCAAGGAAACCATTCCGATGATTGAACGCAATGATTCGATGGGAACTCCCGGTTTGTATGGTTTTGCCAGCGATCAGTCGCCTAAAGCATCAAAGATTTATCATTGGACTGAATTTTTCGGAATTAAGACTCCAGTTGTGACCGGTTCCGAAATGTTGATCAAGAAATTTGACATGAACGTTCTTTTTCTTCGGGTAACAAAAGTAAAGCGTGGTCACTATCAGGCAACATTTGAAACGTTGTTTGACGATCCGAAATCAGTTGCGGATTACCAGATTACCGACGAATTCATGCGCCGAGTCGAGAAGCAGATTCGCAACGCACCTGAATACTATCTATGGACGCACAAACGGTGGAAAATCAACAAGTCTAAGGTTGCCACCCGAAAGTCGCCTAAAATTCCGTCCTGATTATCTAATCTTTTTCGAGAGTAAGTACCGTTTGCTTTTCACGAAACCCTTACCGTCATAGAGTTTGACTGCATTTAAGTTGTGAGGTTCAACTTCAAGATGAAGCATGTGCAATCCGATATTCCGAGCTTCGCGTTCAATAAAATCCATTGCCAAAGACCCCATGCCCTTGCCTCTGAAATCCTTTTTGATAAACAAATCGTCTACAAATGCCAGCTTTCCGCCGTGTTCAAAACTGTAACCAAAAGCCAGAATCAGATAACCGACCGTAGTTTGATCGTGCTTTAAAAGATAGATTCTGCCCAAACTCAAATCGGAAATAAATTCCGCCATATTTGTTTTGGTAATTTCCCGATGAAATGGATAATTGTCGATTGCATAAAAATCTTCCATCATGTCGAGTAGCTCAGCTATGTCTTGCGGTACGGCGAGATTAAAATCGATGTTGATTTTGTGTTCCATGACTATAAATTTGAAATTCGTTTAAAAGCCCTAGCCCCGGTTGCAGCGGCATCCTTTTTTGTTTGTCACAAATTTGATTTTTACAAAACATTAAAGCAAAAAAGATATAGCGGAAAACGGGACTAAGCTTCTAATAATCCGCTAAATTCCGGCGATTTCCTTGATTTCACCAATGATTCGCACCGCCAAATCATCGGCTTTTTGCTGTGTTGCGGCTTCAGTATAGATGCGGATGATGGGCTCGGTATTCGACTTTCGAAGGTGAACCCAATTTTCGGCAAAATCAATTTTTACACCGTCGATGGTGCGGCAATCCTCGTGTTTGTATTTTGCATGCATGGCACTCAAAATGGCATCGACATCGATTTGAGGCGTAAGTTCGATCTTATTTTTGCTCATATAATACTCGGCGTAGGTCTTTCTAAGTTCGGACACTTTCATCTTTTTATTCGCCAAATGCGTCAGGAAAAGCGCAACGCCAACCAAACTATCGCGGCCGTAATGAAGCTCCGGATAAATGATTCCGCCGTTTCCTTCGCCACCGATGACAGCGTTATTTTTCTTCATAAGCTCGACAACATTCACCTCGCCTACAGCGCTTGCTTCGTACATTCCGCCATAAACATTGGTGATATCGCGAAGTGCCCGCGAGGACGACATATTCGACACCGTGTTTCCGGGGGTGCGACTCAACACATAATCTGCTACGGCCACAAGCGTATATTCTTCGCCAAACATTTCACCGTCTTCGCTGATAAAAGCCAATCGGTCTACATCGGGATCGACCACAATTCCGAGATCTGCTTTTTCTTTAACTACAAGATCGCAGATGTCGCCCAAGTGTTCCTTTAATGGCTCGGGATTATGCGGAAAATGACCGTTTGGCTCACAATAAAGTTTCACCACTTCAACGCCCATTTGCTCGAGAAGATTTGGGATAACGATTCCGCCCGAGGAATTCACGCCATCGACCACCACCTTGAATTTAGCGGCACGAACGGCATCAGCATCGACTAGCGGCAGATTGAGAACCTCGTCGATGTGAATGTCCATATACGAATCGTTGATGGTAATTTCACCGAGATTATCGACATCGGCAAAATTGAAATCGGCATTTTCCGCAAAATCGAGGATCTTGGCACCTTCTGCTCCACTTAGAAATTCGCCTTTCTCGTTAAGCAGTTTAAGCGCATTCCATTGTTTTGGATTGTGCGATGCGGTAAGTATGATTCCACCGTCGGCTTTCTCGAGCGGCACGGCAATTTCAACGGTAGGAGTTGTAGAAAGTCCGAGGTCGATCACGTCGATTCCGGATCCGATAAGAGTATTTACAACCAGGTTGTGAATCATCGGACCTGAAATCCGCGCATCACGACCGATGACAACTTTTAGATTTTCTTTGTTTGAGTACTGGCGAAGCCATGTTCCATAAGCCGCTGCAAATTTTACTGCGTCGATTGGCGTAAGGTTGTCGCCGGTTTGTCCACCAATAGTGCCGCGGATTCCTGAGATCGATTTTATTAAAGTCATTGTATTTGTATTGTTGGTTTGGCAAAGATAGGCAAGTTAGAAAAATTTGTCGGTTGGCAATTTAACAGTAACTTAGAAGCATGAACTTTTTAGCACATATTTATTTGTCGGGCGATGATCCTATGGTGAAGATCGGAAATTTTATGGCTGATGGCATTCGGGGGCGTGATTTCGAAATGTATCCGAAAGGCATTCAAAAGGGCATTTTTTTGCATCGTGCGATTGATACCTTTACCGATGTTCATCCGCTGTTTCGTCAAGGCACAAAAAGGCTTCACGAGAAATATCACCATTATGCCGGCGTGATTGTCGATGTGTTTTACGATCATTTTTTAGCTGCAAACTGGGCACGTTACAGTGATGTTACGCTGATGGATTTCAGTCAGGAGTTTTATAAAATCCTGGAAGATCATGACGAATTGCTTAGCGATAAGACACGGCATATGCTGCCAATAATGAAGCGTGAGAATTGGCTTTTTAGCTACGCGACGCCAAGCGGAATTGAATCGATTTTGAAACAAATGGATTACCGAACCAAACATCGGTCAAAAATGGGCGAGGCAAAAACCGAGCTATTGCATTTTTACGACGAGTTTCAAGAAGAATTTACAGACTTTTTTGAGGAAATCCAGTCAATGAGCAAGTTGCACTTACTTGCCGCAAAGTAAAATCAAAAACATGCTGTCGACCTTTTATTATGTCTTATTTTTGTTTTGAATAAGATTTATGCCAGAGAAAAAAGCCTCATACTTAAAAATCATCCGACGAAACATTTTCAGACACGTTGAAACAGTATTTTTTCTGTTGAAAACCGTGTTGCACGAACGTCATTTCATCTACTTTGCAAGTGTCATTGTGGCTATTTCGTGCGCCTTTGCCGTAATTGTCTTAAAGGCTTTCGCTCATTATGTTTTTGTAGGAGCAACCTCATTAAGTGCGTATTTAAAACTTCCCTTCGTAAACAGTTTGCTTCCGATTGTTGGAATTTTATTGACCGTTCTGGTAATTCGGAATTTTCTGGATGGCAAACTCGAAAAAGGATCGTCACGGATTCTTTACGCGGTGGCGAAGAAAGGCGGAATCATGCCAAAAAAGCAAATGTATGCTCAGATTATTACGAGTTCACTAACCGTTGGTTTGGGCGGTTCGGCCGGACTTGAATCGCCGATTACCATCACCGGTGCGGCATTTGGGTCCAACTTTGCTTTGCGATATAAGCTATCACAAAAAGATCGGATTTTACTTTTGGCATGTGGTGTGGCGGCCGGAATTGGCGCGGCATTCAACGCTCCAATTGCAGGAGTTTTATTTGCTATTGAAGTTGTTCTGACCGATGTTGCCATTGCCGCTTTTATCCCGATTATCATTTCGGCGGCAACGGGTGCGATTGTCTCGGCGGTTATATTAAATGAAGAGGTTTTGTTGTCGTTCAAGCAACAGCAACTATTCGACTTTCATAATATCCCGTATTATATTCTACTCGGAATTTTAGCGGGCTTTGTATCTGTTTTTCATGCGCGAAAGTTTAGGCAGATCGAGAAGTTCTTCGGCAAGATGAAACGAAATTCATATCGTAAAGCGTTGATTGGAGCATCGATGTTGGCGGTTTTGATCTTTTTGATTCCGACGTTATTTGGCGAAGGTTATGACAGCATTAAAACGCTAACTTCCAACAATCCGGCACAGTTGCTCGATAACACGTTACTGGAATCCTTTGCGGGAAATCCATGGGTTCTACTGTTTTTTGTCGGCGCGGCGGCGATGTTAAAATCGGTTGCAACCGGACTCACTTTAGGAAGTGGTGGAAACGGAGGGAACTTTGCACCATCGTTATTCGTTGGTTCGTACCTCGGATTTTTTGTCGCTACGGTGGTGAATTTAACCGGTTTAACAGGAAAACTTCCGGTTGCAAATTTCACCATTGTAGGAATGGCGGGAATCTTAAGCGGACTCTTCCATGCGCCTCTGACTGCGATATTCCTGATCGGGGAAATTACCGGCGGTTATAACCTAATGGTGCCGCTAATGATCGTTTCGTCGATTGCGTTTGCGGTATCAAAGCAGTTCGAAAATTACTCAATGGACGTCAAACATCTTGCGTCGATCGGACATGTTTTTACCAGCGATAAGGACCGGAATATTCTGTCAAAGATCGATGTGTTTTCGCTGATTCAAACCGGATTGAAAACCGTAAAAATTACCGATTCGGTTGAAAGCGTTCTGGAATTAATCAAGAGCACCAATCAAAAAGTATTTGCAGTTACCGATCCGCAAGGTGTGATGATAGGAATTATCAATTTTGACGAAATCAAACCGGTTTTATTCAATCAGTTCAGACTGAAACATTCGAGTTTAATCGACATTATTAAACAGCCGCAAGCAATTATTTCGATCGATGAAGAAATTCAGCGTATTATCAAAAAGTTTGAAACTACAAACGCCGACTCATTACCGGTGACCGAAGATGGAAAGTACATCGGATTTATTTCAAAGGTGGGAATTCTCGAGAACTATCGTGAGAAATTAAAAGAAATGGTGATCGAGTAATTAGTTTTTGTTTAACACTTTAGCTCGCTGCATTCAACGGAAAACAGACGCTAAAATCGTAACTTTGCGTTTTTACAATTTATGCAGAAATCAGATGAAAATATAGAGGTTCTCGGAGCACGTGTCCATAACCTCAAAAATATAGATGTTACCATTCCCCGTGAAAAATTAGTAGTGATTACCGGGCTTTCGGGTTCGGGGAAATCGTCATTGGCTTTCGACACGATTTATGCTGAAGGGCAACGTCGATACATTGAGACCTTTTCGGCTTACGCAAGGCAATTCCTTGGCGGCTTGGAGCGTCCCGATGTTGACAAGATCGACGGATTATCTCCGGTTATCGCCATTGAGCAAAAGACGACTAGCAAGAGTCCGCGTTCAACCGTTGGAACCATTACCGAAATCTACGACTTTCTTCGATTATTGTTTGCACGTGCCGGAGATGCGCACAGTTATGTAACCGGCGAGAAAATGGTCAGTTACAGCGATGATCAAATAAAGGATCTGATAACCGAGAGTTTCCTCGGGAAGCGAATAAATATTCTCGCACCCGTGATTCGAGGTCGGAAAGGTCATTACGCCGAACTTTTTCAACAAATTGCCAAACAAGGTTTTGTGAAAGTGCGAATAAACGGCGATGTCCGGGAGATAACCGCCGGAATGAAATTGGACCGCTACAAAACTCACGATATTGAAATCGTTGTGGACCGAATGGTTGTGGAAAACACTCCGGAAAACGAGCGGCGACTTGAGGAATCGATTCGGACAGCGATGCATCACGGCGAGAACGTGCTGATGATCTTAGATCAGGATTCAGGTTCGGTTCGGTATTTTAGTCGCAATCTGATGTGCCCGACCAGCGGAATATCCTATCAGAATCCGGAGCCAAATAACTTTTCATTTAATTCGCCCAAAGGGGCTTGCCCGGTTTGTAAGGGAATCGGCAGCATTAATGAAATTAATTTGGGAAAGATTATTCCGGATCCCAAAATGTCGATAAAAGCGGGCGGAATCGTTCCGCTTGGCGAGTATAAAAGTACCTGGATATTCAAGCAACTTGAAATTATTGGCGAGCGCTACGGATTTAAATTATCTGACGCGATCTCGAAAATTTCGGCTGAAGCCATGGAGGTCATCATGCTTGGCGCGAAAGAGAAATTTACCGTTCCGTCTAAAGCGCTCGGGATTACCAAAGAATATAAAATCGATTTTGAGGGAATTTCGAATTTCATTAAAAACCAATACGAAGAAAGCGATTCGACAGCGCTGAAACGATGGGCAAAAGATTTTATGGATGAAATTCCGTGTCCGGAATGCAAAGGCACGCGACTCAAAAAAGAATCGCTGTACTTTAAGATCAACGAAAAAAACATCGCCGATTTGTCGAATATGGACATTTCGGATTTGTTGGCGTGGTTTAATGAAATTCCGTCGCATCTCAATGAGAAACAAAAGACGATTGCAACTGAAGTTATCAAGGAAATAAGAGATCGTTTGGAATTTCTGGTGAATGTTGGATTGGAATATTTGGCGCTATCACGCAGTTCGAAATCGCTTTCCGGTGGCGAGGCGCAGCGAATCAGGCTTGCCACTCAAATCGGGTCGCAGTTGGTGGGCGTACTTTATATTTTAGATGAGCCGAGCATCGGATTGCATCAGCGTGACAATGAAAAACTGATTACATCGCTTGAGAAATTGCGCGACATCGGGAACTCGGTTATTGTTGTTGAGCATGATAAAGACATGATTGTTCGCGCGGATCACGTTATTGATATTGGTCCGGCCGCAGGAAAGCACGGTGGTCAAATCGTCAGTGAAGGTTCCCCGGAGGAAATCTTAAAACATCGTACTTTAACGGCTTCATACCTTAACGGCGAGAAAAGCATTGAAGTCCCAAAAAAACGCCGTGAAGGCAATGGCAAGTCGCTTAAACTTACCGGTGCAAGCGGAAACAATCTAAAAAATGTCTCGATCGAGATTCCGCTTGGCAAACTCGTTTGTGTGACCGGAGTTTCGGGAAGCGGGAAATCGACGTTAATCAACGAAACGCTCTATCCTATTCTAAACGCGTATTATTTTAACGGCGTAAAAAAGCCGGCGCCATATAAAAAGATCGAAGGGTTGGAACACATTGACAAAGTGATCGACATTGATCAAAGTCCGATTGGCCGCACACCCCGATCGAATCCTGCAACCTACACCGAAGTTTTTACCGAAATACGAAACTTGTTTACGATGACCTCGGAAAGCATGATTCGCGGCTACAAGGCCGGACGATTTAGTTTTAATGTAAAAGGCGGTCGCTGCGAAACCTGTGAAGGAAGCGGCGTGCGAACTATTGAAATGAACTTTTTACCCGATGTCTATGTTGAATGTGAAACCTGTCAAGGAAAGCGTTTTAACCGTGAAACTCTGGAGATCAGGTATAAAGGAAAGAACATTTCGGATGTCTTAAACATGACAGTTGATGAAGCGGTTCCGTTTTTTGAAAATATCCCGAAAATCTACCGAAAAATAAAGACCATCCAAGATGTTGGCTTAGGATACATTACCCTTGGGCAGCAAAGTACGACACTTTCCGGTGGCGAGGCGCAGCGAATAAAGTTAGCTGCGGAACTTTCGAAAAAAGATACCGGAAATACCTTTTATATTTTGGACGAGCCAACTACGGGATTGCATTTTGAGGATATTCGGGTGCTGATGGAAGTCATCAATAAACTGGTCGACAAAGGAAATTCGATTTTAGTGATTGAACATAACATGGATGTGATTAAACTCGCCGATTACATTATCGACATGGGTTACGAAGGCGGAAAAGGCGGCGGTGAAGTGGTAGCGAAAGGCACGCCGGAACAAGTTAGCAAAAACACAAAGAGCCATACGGCAAGATTCCTGAAAAAAGAGTTAATTTAGCGCGGGTAAAAAAAGGGAGTTGAGAATTTCTGATCAAAATTTGATTGGATTTCATGACTCCGACAAACCCTAGCCCTGATGGGAAGCGATATCCTTTTTTGCCATTTGAGATGTGATTGAAATTGTGCTCATCAGGCAAAAAAGATAAAGCGGACAGCAGGAAATTGCTTCAAATAAAAAAACAAGAAATGAGATTAGAAGATTTTGATAACGACGAGGACAAAATAATTCAGGATCGCCTGAAACAAAAGCCGTGGCACGAAATACGAACCAATGATTCGTGGGCAATTTTTAAGATCATGGCCGAATTTGTAAACGGTTATGAAACGATGGGCCGAATTGGACCGTGTGTATCGATTTTTGGATCGGCGCGCACCAAGCCTGAAGACCACTATTATTTGCTTGCGGAGAAAATTGCATACAAAATCAGCAAGGCCGGCTACGGAGTGATTACCGGCGGTGGACCCGGAATTATGGAAGCCGGAAACAAAGGTGCACATAGTGGCGGCGGAACATCGGTAGGATTAAATATCGAACTTCCTTTTGAGCAACATTTTAACCCGTATATCGACAAAGATAAGAACCTGAACTTTGATTATTTCTTTGTTCGAAAAGTAATGTTTGTTAAGTATTCGCAGGGATTTGTGATTATGCCGGGCGGTTTTGGAACACTTGATGAAATGTTTGAAGCGATCACGCTGATCCAAACTAAAAAAGTGGCGAAATTCCCGATAATTCTGGTTGGCCGCGAGTATTGGTCGGGACTAATGGACTGGATCGAAAAGGTTTTGGTCGATAAGTACGCTACGATAAGTCCGGATGATCTAAAACTGATCCGAATTGTCGATACCGAAGACGAGGTTGTTGAACTTCTCGACAATTTCTACAAGAAATACACGCTTAGTCCGAATTTCTAGGTTTAATCATTTTAGCGGAAATTTCTGCTAAGAGCGCGACAAATCGACATCTTTGAAAATAGTTTATCAGGCATTTTTTTGCGTTTTCTGTATATTTTTCGCCGCCAAGGTTTCCGCTCAGCACGAATCAAAGTTAAAGATTCGGATTGATGCCGATGAACATCTTGTGCACGTTGAGCAGCAGTTAACATTCTATAATCAAACCGATCGGTCGCTTTCCGAGATTATTCTCAGCGATTGGAATAACGCCTATTCGGCAAAAAATACTCCGCTTGCAAAACGTTTTTCGGACGAGTTTGTGCGGAGTTTTCATTTTGCGAAAGATGAGGAACACGGTCATACCAGATTGCACAGCATTACCTCGGGCGATACGATGTTGTGGCACAGACCCGAATCGCAGGTCGATTTGATTGCAGTTGATCTCAAGACTCCGATTTTGCCGGGCGAAAAGCGAATTTTCACATTACAATATACCTTAAAACTTCCGTCGGCAAAGTTCACCGGTCACGGATTTCACGAGAACGGATATCATCTTCGAAATTGGTTTCTTACACCGGCGCGAATTGAAGATGGCGAGTTTATAAAAAATAGCCATAACAATCTGGATGACATCTCCAATGGTCATTTTAACGTGAACCTCGAGATTGAAAATCCTGAAGCTTTTATTGTTACCACCGATCTCGATAAGGTGTCGTCAAGAATATTTGAAGGTAAGAATCGAATCGATTTTGCGCTTTATCTGGAAAGAAAATCAGATTTCTTAAGCTATCGAAATGCCTTCATCGATGTCGAAAATAATCTGAAACCCGAGAAAACTGATGATATCCAGCGAGCAATTATCGTTGATCGGATCGTGAATTTCGTCCGCGACAAGTTAGGTGATTACCCGAATCGAAAAATCGTAGTTTCTCAAAATGATTATAACAAGAATCCGTTTTATGGATTGAACCAATTGCCGTCGTTTTTAAAGGTTTTTCCGCAGGAATTTATTTACGAATTAAAATTCTTGCGAACCTATACCAACAATTTTCTGAAGCAATCTGTGGCAATTGATGCGCGAAAAGACAATTGGATTTATGATGCCATTCAGGTGAATCTGATGATGGATTATATCGACACGTATCACTCGCAGGCTAAACTTACCGGAAATCTGTCGCAGTTCCGACTTTTGAAAAGCTATAATATTACCAACCTCCAATTTAACGGTCAGTATAATTATTTTTACATGCTGATGGCTAGAAAAAATTTGGATCAGCCATTGTCGACTCCGAAAGACCAGTTGATTAAATTCAACGAACAAATCGCTTCAAAATATTATGCGGGAATCACATTGAAATTCCTGGACTCCTATTTAGGTGATGATATTGTTGAGAAGTCGATCCGCGAATTTTATAAAACTGCGAAAATAAACGATGTGTCTTCTGCTGATTTTGCGTCGATATTAAGGAAAAACACCGACCGTAATATAGATTGGTATTTCCGATCGATGATTGCTACCAATGACATCATGGATTATAAATTCCGCGAGGTTAAAAAGGACAATGACAGTGTGCGTTTTAAGATTAAACATCGCACGGACCGCGAAATTCCGGTTCCGGTTTACGGACTGAAAAAAAACCAGGTTGTGTTTAAAGAGTGGATTACCACGGTCGATCCCGACAGCATCTACGTGATTCCCCGAAACGACGCTGATAAAATTGTATTGAACTATAAATACGAACTTCCGGAATACAACATGCGAAATAATTGGCGCGCACTCAAAAGCTTTAATTTCTCGCATCGGCCGGTAAAATTTGTGTTTTTCAAGGATTTGGAAGATCCGTATTACAATCAGGTTTTGTATGTTCCGACACTTTCCTACAATTTATACGATGGTTTAACGCCGGGACTTCGGTTTTATAATAAGACCATGCTCGACAAGCGGTTCATTTTTGACATCAATCCCGCCTACTCCACCAATACTGAGAGTTTAGCCGGATCGGTATCATTATCATTCAATCAGAATGTCAGAAATTCGAAGTTGTATCATGTCCGATATGCTGTCGGCGGATCAAAATCGCATTATGCGCCTGATGCGGCTTATTTTAAATTCACCCCGATCGTTCAATTTCGGTTTCGCCCACACGACCTTCGCGACAACAAAAAGCAATTGCTTTCACTTCGTCAGGTAGTTGTGCACCGCGACCCGACAAATTACCAAATCGATGGGGACACGCAGGATTATTCGGTTACCAATCTTAGATATGTTGACAATAGAACCGAACTTACCCAACATTATACATTTTTGGCCGATTTTCAGGCTGCGACAAATTTTGGAAAAGCGGCAGTTGAATTTCAGTACCGAAAATTATTTGACAATAACCGGATGCTAAGTTTGCGATTTTATGGCGGATCATTCCTATATAATAAAACGCAGTCAAATTATTTCAGTTTTTCGCTGGATCGTCCTACCGATTACCTGTTTGATTACAATTATTACGGACGATCGGAAAGCAGCGGATTCTTTAGTCAGCAGCTTATTCTGGCCGAAGGCGGATTCAAATCAAAACTTGCGAATCCGTTTGCAAACCAATGGCTGACCACAGTAAATACCGGATTTACGGTCTGGAATTGGATCGAGGTTTATGGCGACGCCGGATTTCTTAAAAGTCGCAACCAAAACGAACAATTTGTTTACGACAGCGGCATCCGCCTGAATCTTGTAACCGATTATTTTGAGGTTTATCTTCCGGTTTATTCAAACAACGGCTGGGAGGTTTCAAAAAACAGCTATGCTGAAAGAATCCGGTTCATCATCACACTAAGCCCGGGAACACTACTGAACCTGTTTACAAGGAAGTGGTTTTAACGGCTTAAAATTACGCTCAGACTATGAAAGTCCGCGCAATTTCTCTAAATTTGACTTTTTTGACGCAATTATGACACAAGTAGAAACGAATAATAAGGGACTTTCATTCGAAGAATTTAAAAAGGAAGTTTTTAACGACTACAAATTGGCGGTAACCAGCCGTGAATGCAGCCTTTTAGGGCGTCGTGAAGTTTTAACCGGTAAAGCCAAATTCGGAATTTTCGGCGATGGTAAAGAACTTCCGCAGCTCGCCATGGCAAAAGCATTTAAAAACGGCGATTTCAGATCGGGTTATTATCGCGATCAAACCTTTATGATGGCGATCGGTCAATTGACGATTCAACAATTCTTCGCGGGATTATACGGTCATGCCGATTTGGCGCACGATCCGATGTCGGCAGGAAGACAAATGGGCGGACACTTCGCTACTCATTCGCTTAATGAAGACGGAACCTGGAAAAACCTGACGCTTCAAAAAAATTCAAGTGCTGATATTTCGCCAACCGGCGGACAAATGCCACGACTACTCGGACTTGCTCAAGCCTCGAAAATTTACAGAAAAGTAAGCGGCATTACCAATTCGACCAACTTTTCGATTTTTGGAAATGAGATCGCTTGGGGAACTATCGGAAACGCAAGTACTTCTGAAGGTTTGTTCTTTGAAACCATCAATGCAGCCGGTGTTTTGCAAGTTCCTATGGTAATGAGCGTTTGGGATGACGAATACGGAATCTCGGTTCACGCCAAGCATCAAACTACAAAAGAAAGCATCTCGGAAATTCTTAAAGGATTTCAACGCGATGAACAAAATAAAGGCTTTGAAATTTTCAAAGTTAAAGGTTGGGATTACGGCGAACTCGTAGCAACCTATGAGAAAGCCGCACAAATTGCCCGCGAGGAGCATGTTCCGGTGTTGATTCACGTCATCGAAGTTACACAACCTCAAGGCCACTCGACTTCAGGATCGCATGAACGCTACAAAAATGCCGAACGCCTCGATTGGGAAACCCGTTTCGATTGCATCGCACAAATGCGTGAATGGATGCTGAAATTTGGCATTTCAACCGAGCAAGAACTTGAAGAGGTTGAAACAAATGCCAAAAAAGAAGTTTTAGAAGGTAAGAAAGCCGCATGGTCAGCTTTTATCGAACCTATTAAAACCGAGCGCAATGAGCTTGTCTCGCTTCTAAACGATATCGCAGCATCAAGCGCAAATAAAGTTTTTCTCAATAAATACGCTACTGATCTTCAATCAATCAAGGAGCCGATTCGCAAAGATATTTTGGTTGCGGCCCGAAAAGCGTTGCGAATGGTGATGACCGAACCTGGTCAACAGAAACTCTCAGGTTACATCCGGGAATATTCTGAAAAGATCCAGCCGAACTTCAGTTCGCATCTGTTCTCCGAATCGCAACAGCGCGTGACCAATGTACAGGAAGTTGCGCCACAATACGACCCGTCGGCTGAAGATGCGGATGCGCGCGTTGTTCTACGCGACAATTTCGATGCAATTTTTGCCAAACATCCCGAAGTATTGATCTTTGGTGAAGATGCCGGAATGATCGGCGATGTGAACCAAGGTCTTGAAGGAATGCAGGAAAAATACGGCGATCTTCGCGTTGCCGATGCCGGAATTCGCGAAGCAACTATTCTCGGTCAGGGAATTGGAATGGCGATGCGCGGATTAAGGCCGATTGCCGAAATTCAGTACCTCGATTATCTTTTATATGCGATTCAAATCATGAGCGACGATTTGGCTACGCTTCAATACAGAACCCGCGGTCGGCAGAAAGCACCACTAATCATCAGAACCCGCGGTCACCGGCTTGAAGGCATTTGGCATTCAGGTTCGCCAATGGGAATGATCATCAATGCAATCCGCGGAATCCACGTTTTGGTTCCGAGAAATATGACAAAAGCGGCCGGATTCTACAATGCGCTACTCGAGTCGGATGAACCGGCTTTGGTTATCGAATGCTTGAACGGTTACCGATTAAAAGAGAAAATGCCTACAAATTTAGGGGAATTCAAAACTCCGATCGGCGTTGTCGAAACGATGCGAAACGGTTCAGATATTACAGTAGTTTCTTACGGATCGACGTTGCGTCTGGTCGAGCAAGCCGCTAAAGAATTGTCGGAAATTGGAATCGAATGTGAGATTATCGATGTTCAGTCGCTGTTGCCATTCGACATTAATCACGACATTGTTAAGAGCGTCGCCAATACAAACAGGTTGCTTGTTGTTGACGAAGACGTTCCGGGCGGTGGTTCGGCGTTTATATTGCAACAAATCCTGGATGAGCAAAATGCGTATCAGCACCTCGACAGCAAACCCCAAACCTTGACAGCAAAGGCGCACCGACCTGCGTATGGTACTGATGGCGATTATTTCTCAAAACCATCTGCTGAAGATATTTACGAAAAAATTTACGCTATGTTGTCGGAGGCAAATCCGGCGAAATTCCCAGAAATGTACTAGCTCATAAATAGTTTAGACGAAAACCGGTCAGCGAAAGTTCGATCGGTTTTTTTGTGCGTTGTTGCAACAATACATCCTATTTCCTGTGAAAGGTTTTGGGCGCATTCAAAGAACCGGGCTGTCCGCAGTGCACGGCACTTTGCTCCCATCCCTTGCGCAGCTCGTTGGTCGGGATTAAGCGATCGGTTCTTATTGTAGGAACCCAAGAGCCGCAACTCAAATGCGAGAAGGATGGCAGCGGAAAGCCCACAGCCGGTTTTTTCCCCGGCGCGGACTTCTAGCGGACAGCCTGGTCACGCTGCTTAATCGTTCAATGTGAGCCACTAAGCTTTAGCGTGACTCGCCAAAAAAATTTCAACTCCAAAAGAGCATTATCACTCACCAAAAACAAATGTCTTGTAAGAAAATATATCATCAAAATAGGTAAAACGTGTATTTCATCGACTTTATTTGCGTTTAATCGGTATTATAGGCAATATTTGTCCCGAAACTTTTCCCTACAAATATGAGAACAAAACTACTTTTCATCCTTCTGATGTTGCCGATACTTGTCGCCCATTCGCAACCCGGGGCGATCGATCTTAGTTTTAATCCCAATGGTGTTGGCGCTTATGGTGGTTCACTGCCGCCGAATTACGAGCCGAATGTGGACGGATTGGTTTACAAATCACGTATTTACAATTCCGGAATTTTCCGCGACCGAATGCTGATTGTTGGCCGGTTTTCGAGTTTTAATGGCGTTCCGAAAAAATATATCGCCCGACTAACGCAAAATGGCGCGGTCGACAACTCGTTTTCGGGTCCGTCGTTCTCAGCCGGATATATTTACTGTCTTCAGATTTTGCCGGACAACAAAATTTTAGTGGCCGGAATGTTTTCGGTAACATCGGGTGCTACAACCTATCGGAATATCGTGAGGTTAAATCCGGATGGCTCGCTCGACACCAGCTTTAATTCGGGGTCCGGAACACGAGGTACAAATGCCGAAATTCACGCACTTACGATGCAAAACGACGGAAAGATTTTAATTGGCGGAAAGTTCACTTTGTGGAACGGTGCCGGCAACCGCCGATTAATCCGACTTAATGACGACGGATCGCTGGATCCTACTTTCACTTCAACAGGAACTGTAAATTCAGAGGTCAGAACCATTGTAGTTCAGAATATTGGCGAAAATCAAGGTAAAATTGTTATCGGTGGATTCTTCTCGGGATTTACCGGCGTAACCAAGCAAAAACTACTTCGCCTTCATCCAAACGGCGACTACGATACGACATTTAATCAAGGTGGAAACGGTGCAACCGGTGGTGATGCGGTTTTTGATATCAGCTTAAGATCTGATGATCAAATGTATGTTGGCGGAAAGTTTACGCATTATAACGGCGTGAACAAGCGATCGATTTTTATGGTCGACGCCAACGGAAATTTGGTCTCAACGTGGAATCAAGGTGGAATTGGCGTTACGAATCCGGAGACAAATGTTGAGCCTGGATCGGGATATAATATTTTCACCATAAAGCCTCAGCCAAATGGTGAGATCCTAATTGGCGGAAACTTTACCGAATATAACGGAACACAACTCCCAAAAGGTTTGGCGCGTCTCAACATCGACGGCACGCTGGATACCTCGTTTTTAACCGGAACCGGATTTACCGGCGGCACCAACGTATATCAGGGGAAAAGTGTAATTAGGGACATTGTTTTACAACGTGACGGGAAAATAATTGTTGGCGGCGATTTTACCGATTATGACGGAACTCAACGAAGAATGCTGGCCCGAATCAAAACCCGGAATTGTTCTGAAACTGCCACTTATAATAGTATTGATGGTTGGGAAAACGGTATTTTGCCCAATTCCTACGACTATTTAACGATTATCGAGTCGGGTACGACTGTAATTCCAGGCGGAACTCATTTGAAAGCCTGTGAACTTGAAGTCAAACAAGGCGCGACCTTAATCATTGAATCAGACGCGTCGCTTACCGTTGATGGCAAAATTACGATTAACGGAACTTTTACAATCGAGAGTTCTGGGAGTTTGGTTCAGGTAAAGGACGATGTCAATAACGTGCAAACGGCAAGCGGACTTTTCACTGTAAAACGCAACACTACCCCGGTTACCCGATACGATTATACCTATTGGTCGACACCGGTCAAGGATCCGACATTGTTTAATGTTTCTCCCAACACACTTTTCGACAAGTATCACAAGTTTAATCCGGTGACAAACAACTGGCAAACGATTTTGAACGGTTCTGAAATCATGACTACCGGCCGGGGTTATATTATCCGAGCGCCTCAGACATTTTCGCTTGTAAATCCGACCGTTTATACTACAAATTTTGTTGGCGTTCCGAATAATGGAAAATATCTGGTTCCTGTGTCCACGGGACCAAATGCAAGTTGGAATTTACTCGGCAACCCGTATCCATCAGCGATCGACATCAATAAATTTATAAATCTGCCTGATAACATCGGTAAGGTTGGCGGCACAATTTATCTTTGGACACATTTTTCAGATATTGTGAGCGGACCAAATGGCGAGATCAATTACAGCGCCGACGATTATGCCGCGTACAACCGCATGGGCGGCGTGGTAACTATGGCTGGGATGAGCAACCCATTTTCAGGAATGGTCGCCTCGGGGCAAGCGTTTTTTATCGAAGCACAACAAACCGGCCTCGTCAGTTTCACTAACCAAATGCGCTCGGCGGCTGACAACCGGCAGTTCTACCGGATTAACAACGAAATCGACAACGAAACGTTTCAAAAACAGCGACTTTGGCTGAATTTGACCAATTCGCAGGGAGCATTCAATCAGGCGCTGATTGGTTATGCAACCGGAGCCACAACGGGAATTGACCGCGATTTTGACGGAAAAGTATTTGGTGGAAATTACGTAAGCCTCTACTCTATTGCCGATTCGCAAAACCTGACCATTCAGGGGCGACCGTTGCCATTCGAAATTTCGGATGAAGTTGTGTTGGGTTATAAAAATACAATTGCCGGAACTTTTGAGATTGCATTATCGGAATACGACGCGGAATTTGAAAACATTGGCATTTTGCTCGAGGATAAAACGCTGAATGTCGTCCACAACCTGAGAGAATCGGCGTATAGTTTTCAATCGCCAATTGGTACGTTCAACAACCGATTTGTATTAAAGTATGAAGCTGCGGCGTTAACTGCACCCGGGTTTGAGATTGGCAAAGGCGTAACCGTAGTAACATCTGCGGAAGCGATAATCGTCCGATCGGAAAACATAATAAAATCGGTAGAGATTTGGGACGCAATTGGCCGAAAAATATATGTTATGAATGCGATCAACACGGATTCATATTCGGTAACCCGCTTGAATGCTGCAAATAGCGTCCTGATCATAAAGGTGACCACTGAGGACCTTAAGACCACCATCAAGAAAATTAGATATTGATTAGAGTTAGTTTAGAGTTTAGTTTTTGCAACATCAGCCGGCCAATCCCTACTACGCCGGCTGATTTTTTTTGCGTTAAAGAGATATTAAAGTCAACGTTGATCGAAATTGTTTCGTTGCAAAATTTTATCTTTATGTAAAATCTTACATCATGCCAAATTTGGAACAGGCATTTCAACAACTTCCGCGGGTTTCTGTTATTGGCGGCGGGTTGAAAATATCAGATTACATTCCCATTGACCTTTCGGTTACTAATGCCGAACTACAAGACGCTGATATCAGCGAGTACATTTTGAACCATATTTCGAAAAACCGTGGTCGGGCCGCAATTGGCGGATATAACGAACAACGCAACCTGTATCGCGACAGCGAACTTTTTGCCGACGAAATCGCTCAAAACGAGCGAGACATCCACTTGGGAATTGATATCTGGATTGAGGCCGGCACTCCGGTTTTGGCGGCACTTGACGGGATTATCCACAGTTTTAACTACAATCCTGGAAAGGGCAATTACGGTCCAACAATCATTTTAGAGCACGAGATCTTGGGAGATAGATGCTACACGTTGTACGGCCACTTGTCTGCTGAAAGTCTTGATGACATTGAACTTGGCGATAAAGTTAAGGCACAATCCCAAATTGGAACGCTGGGATCTGAAATGGAAAATGGCGGATATTTGCCGCACTTGCATTTTCAAATTATTAAAGATCTACAAGATAATTTCGGTGATTTCCCAGGTGTTTGCAGCAAACAAAACCAATCATTTTACCTTGAGAATTGTCCTGACCCTAACCTACTTTTAAAATTATAACATGAGAAAATTACTGATTTTATTTTGCCTTATTGCGATGGTCGGCTGTAAATCAAAAAAGACAGCAACCACGACGGCACCCGAAGTCAAAGTGACCAAGATCAGCCTGGAGAAAGTTGATGCCGATCAAAAGAAGAAAGCGTATGAGTTGGGCAAACGCGTTTTGATGACTTGCAATACATCGCGATTCAAGAAATTTAATTCGTCTGAAGCGACTCCGTCTGTAATTAAGAACACAACTGAGGAGCGATTGACCAAAACCTGCCACAATTTCCGTCAGAAGTATGGCGAATTTAAAGAGATCAGATTGGTTGAAGTTCTTCGCAATAAGCGCGAGAAAATGACTATTTACCGATACAAAGCCGATTATTCAAAGAAAATAGCCAATAAGGAATTGCGAGTTACGATGAACGAGCAAAACCAGGTTGCTGCTATAAAATCGCTTGACTGGAAAGACGAATTTTGATTAAAAGGTAAAATCCCAACTGCTGGCCGATCGGTAGTGCAATTTGCCATTTTCAACCTCCAGCGGACTCCCAATATTGTTTGTATATAACGACCCGGTGCCTAACCCTTGAGGCATCGGGTTTTTTAATGTATATGTCCACTGGGCAATTGCGTTGAGTCCGATATTGCTTTCCAATGCTGAAGTAATCCACCAACCGATGTTTCGCTCAGTTGCTGCATCGATCCATTCCTGAGAACCGCGGAAGCCGCCGACTAATGATGGCTTCAAAATAATATATTGTGGCTTGATTCTGTCTAGTATATGACCTTTGCCTTGCAAGTCGGTCACGCCAATAAGTTCTTCGTCCAACGCGATGGGCAATGAAGTGCTTTTACACAAGACTGACATGCTGTCATGCTGATTTTTTGCGATTGGTTGCTCAATGCTATGAAGTTGAAATCCAGCAAGTTTATTTAGTTTATCTAAAGCGTCATTATAACTGAATGCTCCGTTGGCATCAACCCGGATTTCGATTTCATTCGCATCGAATTTAGCACGGATATACTCCAACAACTGCAATTCGTGGTCAAAATTAATGGCACCAATCTTTAGTTTTATGCATGAAAATCCGGACTTGATCTTTTCGGTTATTTGGTTTAACATAGCTTCCTTCGACCCCATCCAAACAAGACCGTTAATCGAAATACTATCATCACCCGATGTAAATTTTGACGGAAATAGAATAAAAGGATTCACAGATTCAAGTGACGCAAAAGCAGATTCTACTCCGAATTGAATCGACGGCCATTCTTTTAATTCATCCCAGAGGAAATGGGCTCCTTTAGATATGTTTTGGCACACCCATTCTAGTTTTTGTTCGTACCCATCGCGGTCGTCATAACTCAAGCCACGCAGAATTCCACATTCGCCCACCCCTTTTCGTCCTTGGTGTTCGATAATTAAATACCAGGTTTCTTTTTGGGTCAAAACCCCGCGAGAGGTGCCGCTCGGTGTTTTAAAGTTGAGAAGATGCCTTTTGTAGTAAGCTTTCATCTGTTAAACCTAAAGTTCAATCGACTCGCCTATCTGCAACAACATCAAATCGATACCCTTATCAAAAAACCTTTTAATGGATTGTTCGTGGTCAATTTTGATATATCCGAATGTGTCGTAATGATAACCAAGCACCTTATCACATTCTACGAATTGAGCCGCTATGATGGCATCATCAACATCCATCGTGAAGTTATCGCCAATAGGCAAAATAGCCAGGTCAAGCTTGGTCCGCATCGGAATCAGCTTCATGTCATAAGTCAATGCGGTATCACCGGCGATATAGATATTTTTATGTTCGCTTTCGATTACAAAACCTGCAGGATTTCCACCGTATGTCCCATCGGGAAATGAACTTGAATGAATTGCATTTACCATTTTCACCTGACCGAAATCAAAATTCCATTTTCCGCCGTGGTTCATGGGATGAGCTTTTAGGCCTTTTGCTTCGTAATATCCTGCGATCTCAGCGTTTGAAACGATGACTGCACCGGTTCGGCTGGCAATCGCTTCAACATCCAGCGTATGATCGCCGTGCGCATGCGTTAGAAGGATATAATCGGCCTCGAGTTGATTCATATCAATATGCGCAGCCTCAGGATTCGCTGAAATGTAAGGATCAACCAGAATGCTGTAGCCTCCAACAGAAATTCCGAGTGATGCGTGACCATAAAATGTAATTTTCATAACGATAGTTTTAAGCGTTAACAATCAAGTCTGAAATAAAATAGATCAGGCTCAGCGACAATAAAATAGATAATAAAAAAGTGCTGATTGCCAATTTTTTCAACTCGGGGTCAAGGTTTCTGGGATCGCGATTTTTACGAACCGTAAGAAGGTGACCAATCAGCGGAAAATAAGCTACTACAAATAGATATTGATCAATTTTAAACCCTGATCCGTTGTAAATCAGCGCAAAAATAAGCACCAGAACCATGGCTGTTATAATCAGAAAGTAATGGTATTTCTTCGCCCAGGCGCCACCCATCTTAACAACAAGCGTATTTTTTTGCGATTTGCGGTCAGACAGTTCATCGCGCATATTGTTCAGGTTCAAAACTCCGGTACTTAGGAGTCCGATTGATATTGCCGGAAGAATCAATTGCAGATCAACTTGTTTGGAATGTAAAAAATTGACTCCGAGTGTTGAAACCAACCCGAAGAACACAAAAACGAACATATCGCCATACCCTCTATAACCGTACGCTGTATTTCCGACAGTATATCGCACGGCGGAAACAATCGCAAGAACGCCCAATATCAGGAAGAAAATCGAGTAACCGATATTGCTGTCGCGAAACGAAAAATAGATCAACAAAACCGCTGAGGAGAGCGTTAAAAGTGATGTGATGATAATGGCGCGCTTCATCGAGGCCGGCGAAATTGCACCACTCTGAATGGTTCGCATCGGACCAACACGATCAGCATTGTCTGTCCCCCGAACGCCATCGCCATAATCGTTGGCGAAATTTGAGAGAATCTGCAATCCTAAAGTGGTTAGAATCGCAAAGCCAAAAATCTTCCAATCGAAGACTTGTGTTGGCGTAAGTACGTCGCGCGTTGGGTTGGCAAGCGCATATAAACTTCCGACCAGAATTCCGGATATAGATAAGGGCAATGTTCGCACGCGGGCGGCTTCAATCCAGTGTTTCATTTTATAAAATTTACATCCAATTGTTGTCGTTGCGTTCTACATCACGCAACCACAAATTCACATACTGATTTATTGTCGTCCAATTTCCAAGGTTAAAAATCAAATCGCCACCAGCTGTATGAATGGTTAAAGTTCCGATATCTAAACCCTTGTGCCAGAACAACTGAGAAGTTGATATCGCTTGTATTTTTGACGGTTCGATAATCTCATTGCTAATATCCCAAACCCCACTTTGCTTAATTATGAAATCTAAGCCGACAAAGAGTCGATAATTTCTAAAGCCGAAATAAACCGCTGTTCCCACAAGCAAAATGTAAAGTGGAACGGCTACGAAAAAATCAAATAAATTGGGAGCGGCGAAATAACCCACCGTTGCCAATATTCCTAAAGGTAATACAATTCTGATGAATAGCGAAAACACCAATCGGCGGTAATTTGGCTTTAGCATGATTCCTTTCTCAGGAATTATTTGAAACAGTAAATTGAGAATTGACTTGGTTTGTGTCGTGCTGACGCCCGGAATGTCGACTGCCAGATTTTTGTTTACTTCCTCGCCACCGCTTGAAGCCTGCTTGATCTTAATCTCGGTGATATCCATTTTGCGTTGGAAGTAGTTACGCGTTAGTCGGACGATTTGCACCTTTTCAGGCTTTATAATCGTACTTTTTTTACTCAACAATCCGTAGGATAGCAGTAACGATCCACGCTGTTTTGCAACAGTGTAATCGAAGTATTTAATCAGCACCCGAATAAGGTTCAATAACAGAACACCTGCGATAAGTATAAAAATGCCGATAAACGCCGATTGAATCAGTTGCTGTTCGTCAAAATATCCTTCTAATTCCTGACCCTGAAAAGCTTCATCGTCGCGCAACTGATTAAAATTATCAAACATCGTAATTACAAATGCCAGAAGCAAGCTGATCGTTCGGAGGTAATTAGAAGTCAGTCCGACCTTGATCAGCGTGACGAGATCAATGCGTATGAACGGCGAACCTTCGATAGTTGAACCAGTATCTTCAGAATGCTCAACTTCCGAAAAATCAGAGGTAGTCACATTTTCGAGCAATTGTTCTTTCAGCGCAAGTGCGACTTCATGCGAAACGGCCTTTATTTTCGCCTCCTCATTGCTTGTTCCCGCAGTATCGATCTCGAGTTCGTAAACATTGATGATTCGCTGGATTAGCGATTGCGAAATATTGACTTGCTGAATGCGATCAAGCCGAATAGCAGTACGCGTTTTGTTGAAAATTCCGGAATTCACGATGAACTCCGCATTTTGCTGATCGATGTAAAAAGTAAAATTTCGGTACTTTAGGTACGCAACGACGCCAAAAAACACAAGTAAGCCTGCCGTGGAACCAAACGCATAAACTTTGCTCATTCCATCTGAGCGCAGAATAAAGACGACTAAAACAGGCCACATCGATTTTATCACGCCCCGGATGACATCGGCGACCATGACCAGAAGACCGATCGGCGATTGCCGTTGCGGCTGACTGAAATCAGTTGTCATCACAATTGTTTTTGAATTTTGCCCATCAACAGTTGTTTGATATCTTCAGCATGATCCTTTTTTAAACCCGGAATCGTGATGTCGCTGCTGCTTCCGCCGGCGGTAAAAACCTCGATTGAAGCTAAACCCAACATCCGCGAATACATACCTTCATGCAATGCTACATGCTGGACGCGATTGTAAGGGATAATCGTTGTTTTAGTTGCAAAAATCCCGCTTCGCAACAATACATCGTGATTTCGAAAGGCATATGCTTTTTTGAGAAAACTCACCCGACTACAAATCACAGATATGATGATAATCAGCAGAAATCCCACAACAATTGGAATGGCGCTCGGAGTAAGTTCTTCTATAAAAATCAGTGCAAGGGTGATCACAATTCCCAATATCAGAAAAACGGTTGCTGCACTGAGCATCAATACTTTCCAGTAGCCGGAATGCAGTTTTGTGAATTCGACCTCTTCATACCGCGGAAGCGAAGAAGTATCAATAACAGGATTTGTAAAGTTTTCCACGTGATTAGTTTAAGGAAGCCATTTCTTTTCAAAATTCGGTTTGCGCTTTTCCAAAAAAGCATCCCGTCCTTCTTTTGCTTCGTCGGTCATGTATGCAAGTCTGGTTGCTTCACCGGCAAAAACCTGCTGTCCAACCATTCCGTCATCCGTCAGATTCATTGCAAATTTGAGCATTTTGATCGATGTTGGCGATTTCGCAAGAATTTCCTGCGCCCATTCGTATGCGGTTTGTTCGAGTTCGGCGTGCGGAATCACCGCATTTACCATTCCCATTTGAAAAGCTTCATCGGCCGAGTAATTTCGGCCAAGGAAAAAGATTTCGCGTGCCTTTTTTTGTCCGACCATTTTTGCAAGATATGCTGAACCATAACCTCCGTCGAAACTGGTCACATCAGCATCGGTTTGTTTAAAAATCGCATGTTCTTTACTGGCAAGCGTCAGGTCGCAGACCACATGAAGGCTATGACCACCACCCACAGCCCAGCCGGGAACCACTGCAATTACTGCTTTCGGCATAAATCTGATTAGTCGTTGAACTTCAAGAATGTTCAATCTGTGCATTCCGTCTTCGCCAACATACCCTTGATGGCCTCTCGCCTTTTGATCGCCGCCACTGCAAAACGAGTAAACGCCATCTTTTGACGACGGACCTTCAGCAGATAAAAGCACAACTCCAATCGAAGTGTCTTCCTGAGCGTCGTAAAAGGCCTGATACAATTCTGATGTCGTTTTTGGCCTGAAAGCGTTGCGAACATCTGGTCGGTTAAATGCTATTCTGGCAACACCATTGCATTTTTTATAGGTAATATCTTCAAATTCTTTGGCAACAATCCAGTTAATCTCGGACATAGTAGGTTTATTTGATCTTAATCGTTTTTTATAAGGTAAATTCCGTCAGGTTTGATGTCGATTACTTTTTCTTTGTATAAAGCTCCGATCGCTTTCTTAAAAGTCTTTTTACTCATTTTCAGCACCGTTTTGATGTCTTCAGGATGCGAGTCGTCGTTCAGGCGCAGAAATCCGCGATTGGCACGAAGCTCATCCAGAATTTTCTCGGCATTGGGTTCGACATTTTCGTATCCCGGTTTTTGAAGCATAATATCCAACTTATTATCGGGACGGATATTTTTCACATAACCAATCATGCGGTCACCGGGCTTAATCGCATCGTCGTAAACCTCATCCTTGTAGAGCAAACCTTTATAAGTTTCGTTAACAATGACGTTTATGCCGGCATCTGTAATGTGCGAAATAATCAAATCGACCTCATCAAATTGATTGAGTTTTATTTCGTCATTATTCAGAAAACGGTTGGTTTTGCTTGAAGCCACAAGCCGGTTCGACTTTTCGTCCAAGTACATATAAACCAGGTATCGTTTTCCTTTTTCCATCGGACGCGCCTGCTCACTAAAAGGCACAAAAAGGTCTTTTTCAAGTCCCCAGTCTAAAAAGGCGCCAAAATGATTGGTATAATTAACTCGCAATAAGGCAAACTCATTAATGTAAATATACGGTTCAAGCGTAGTTGCAACCGGACGTTCTTCGTGATCGAGATAGACAAAAACAGTAATTTTTTCGCCGATTTCAAATTTTTTCGGCACGTATTTATTTGGCAACAAAACCTCTGCAGTTTTGTCTTCAGTACCTAAGAACAAACCGACTTTTGTGTCGCGTAAAATGGTAAGCGTATTGTCTTTTCCTATTTCAATCATGATGGTAAACTATCGAGTAAATGTACAAAGAATGCCCAAGAAACTAAAGTTGCTGGAAATATTCAGATAGTACGGTGTCATTTATCTTTGTTGGCGTAAATATCTCCAGGATTGCAGGCGATTCGTTATGCTTGAAAAATTCAGGCAGTTTCTCGTCTAAACTCGCAATATCTGCAGCCGAAAAATAGTCGAACTGATACATTCGCGCAAGGTGCTCGGCGGTCATCGCATGCGAAGTTTCAAAATACGTATTAAAAACATCATTCTCCTTATGACCCGGCAAAATCCTAAAAATGCCGCCGCCACCGTTATTGATGATGATTATTTTAAAATCTTTGGGGATGTAGGAATTCCACAGCGCATTACTGTCGTAGAAAAAGCTAATATCGCCGGTAATGATCATCGTTGGTTTTTTGCTTCCGACGGCACTTCCGATTGCGGTTGAGGTGCTGCCGTCGATTCCGCTTGTCCCGCGATTACTGAAAAGTTCGATACTTTGATCGATGTCAAATAATTGAGCATACCGGATTGGCGCACTATTTCCAACATGAAGATGCAAATCCGTTGGCAAGCTGCGCAAGATCCGGTCGAAAACCGTAAAATCTGAAAACGGCGCTTTACTCACAAATTGATTGTGTTTTGCCTGACGCAATTCTTTGATGCGAACCACTTCTTTCTGATAATTGCTCGCAACTGGATTTACAAATGGCAACAACTGACCAAAAAAATCTGCCGGCTCAACTTTGAAATGCGATGTTAAACAGCCGTATGTATCGTAAGCCCGCAGCGGGTCAATGTGCCAGTGTTGCTGAGGCCCGAATGTTCGCAGGAATTTTTTAACGCGCTTCGAAACCACCATTCCTCCTAAAGTTACCAGAATTTCCGGTTTTATCTTTTCAAAGTCGGCGTCGCTCATCGGAGTAATGATACGATCAATATTGCCGATAAATTGCGGATGATTTATATTCGATGTGGTTTCGGTCATTACAACCAGCGAAGGATCTTCGGCAAGCTTAGCAATAACTTCGGCCGAAATCGTCTGCGGCGCGTTTACACCGATCAATATCAGTTTTCTTTTTGCCTTGTTCCACGTATTGGATAAATTCATCACATCCTCGGGTGCGAGTTTCTTCCGATTCTTCTGTACCGGTTTTATCGCGGGATCAACCAATCTTTCCCGGGTAGTTTCATACAAAGGCTCTTCAAATGGCGCATTAATATGAACCGGACCCGACTTTAAAAATGACGCGTTGATCGCTTCATTAATCCGCAAATCATTCTCAGGCGATGCATTTGGAGTTAAATTCGCATTGTAAAGTGTATGATTTTCCAGAACGTTTTGTTGTCGGATGGTTTGCCCGTCACCAATATCGATCTTCTCCGGCGGACGATCTGCCGAAATTACCACAAGCGGAATTTGGCTATAAAAAGCCTCTGCAACCGCGGGATAAAAATTCAGCACCGCCGATCCCGAAGTACAAACAACGGCAACAGGTTTCTTTTTTTGCTGCGCAATTCCCATTGCAAAGAACGCCGCACAACGCTCATCGGCAATGCTGTAACAGGTAAATTCGGGGTTGCCGGTAAAACCAATAGTAAGCGGCGCGTTTCGGGAACCCGGACAAATAACAATGTCGCGTAATCCTTTAGCAAGACAAATCTGAATAATGCTTTGAGCAAGCGGTATCTTTGGTAAAATCATATTTTTTAGGCAAATGCTGTTGCAAAATTAACACTCGAAAGCCTAATTACAGCACGAATCAACTGCCAATGTTGTTATATTTGGCAATCCGTTAAAAAAATAGATGAACTACACCATACGGCCTGCCAAATCTGAGGACCTCAGCCAAATTTTAGCGATCGTCAATCACGCTATCGAACATTCGACTGCAATTTACGATTATGAACCGCGTACCCTTCAGATGCAACAATCGTGGTTTGCCGATAAAGCTTTGAAAAATTTCCCTGTATTGGTAGCTGATTTCGGATCTGAAATCGTCGGTTTCGGGACTTATGGGACTTTTCGCGAAAAAGCCGCGTTTAACCCGACCATCGAGCATTCGGTTTATGTCAAAGACGGATTTCAGCAACAAGGAATTGGCAAGATGCTGTTAACCGAATTAATTTCAATTGCAACAGCCCAGAACTATCACGTGATGATTGGTTGCATCGATGCCGATAACTCATCGAGCATCAAGTTTCACCAGGGGTTCGGATTTGTTTCTTGCGGGACGATTCGGGAGGTCGGATTTAAATTTGGTCGTTGGCTCGATATGACATTGATGCAATTGAATCTCAAAGAGCCAAAATCACCAATAAAGCCCTAGCCCGGATGGAAGCGTCATCCTTTTTTGCAATTTCAACTTTCGATGCATTTTGAAAACATCAGGCAAAAAAGATATAGCGCACAGCCGGATCAGCTACTAAAAACCGGCAGCCTACGCCTTGTTTTCAATCCACTCGATCACTTCCCTATCGCTCGGCAACGTTCGTGGCGCAATCACTTTTTCGAGTTTGCCGTCAATGCCGATCAGGTATTTTTGGAAATTCCACTCCACTTCCGAATCCGAGTGACCATTCCGACTCTTCTGCGTCAAAAACTTATAAACCTCGTGCATGTCGTCGCCTTTTACCGAAATTTTTTCCATCATCGGGAAAGTCACACCGTAATTTCGTTGGCAAAAAGTGGCAATATCCGCATTCGTTCCAGGTTCCTGAGCGTTAAAATTATTTGCCGGAAAGCCGATAATTACCAGACCTTTCTCGCGATATTTCTCGTAAACTGCCTGCAAATCCTCGTATTGCGGCGTCAGCCCACATTTAGAAGCCGTGTTTACGATCATGATTTTTTTCCCTTTAAGCGTTGAAAAATCGAAGGTTTCGCCTTCAAGGCCAGTCACTTTGAATTGATAGATATTTTCAGCCATTTTAGTAGTGTTTTTGGACTTCTGCGAACTTTGACCGGTACATCCGAGGACGAAAAAAGCAGCGCAAATCGCGGTTAAAATCAGTTTCATGGGTAGCGTTTAAGTGATAAAATTAGCGAATAAATGTCAAAGTTACAGCCGATTTTGGGCATGCCGGCCTTAAACATTTCACAAACTTTCGACAAAGTAACTGGCCGTCGCGCTTTTGCTTCAAGTCCTCGCTATCGCTCCGGGCTTTCCGCGCCAATCGCTCATGCGAAATACTGGGTCGTGGCATAATTTCTGCAAGGCGGGCGACCATGATTAAAAAAGCAACTACCTATATTTTAACCTTTTGCGCGATTGCATTTCTTGTTTTGTCGTGCTCGGAAATATCAAAGGTTAAAGACGCAATTACAAAACCATCGGCCAGACAAATCTACAAACGCGATTTTAGCGATAAATCAATTTTCAGTGGTTGGGATTTGGCATTCGACCGGGCCAAGTCGGATACCATCGCAATCCGTTTGCCTTACGGCGAAAAAGGCGCGTTTAATCCGACAGCAAATTTGGTTTACAGCTATACGTTTGCACTGAAAGACGGCGAAGCACTTCAAGCTGATATCAGTAAAGATTCGGCGAATCATCACGTATTCATTGATTTGTTTGAAATTGGCGGCGGCCAGAATTCGCTTGTGGCTTCCTCGGGTTTTGGCCAAAGCGAACTATACTTTGCCTCTCCACATGGCGGCGATTACCGATTGATCATTCAGCCGCAGATTGGCGCGAGCGGTTCGTTTTTCTTTAGCTTTAATTCGCAGCCTCAATACGCTTTCCCGGTTGCGGGCAAGGGCAACGCGTCGATTCAAAGTTTTTGGGCAGACGTGCGCGATGGCGGCCGGCGAAATCACGAAGGCATTGATATTTTTGCCAAACGCGGAACTCCGGTCGTGGCAGTCACCGATGGCACGGTAAGTTTTACTGGTGAGCGCGGCCTTGGCGGAAAACAAGTGTGGCTGCGTGCGGGTTTGTTCGGCAATTCGATTTACTACGCACATCTTGATTCGGTTGCGGTAACATCGGGCATCCGGGTAAAAACCGGCGACACGCTGGGATTTGTCGGAAATACCGGAAATGCGCGGACGACTCCGCCGCACTTGCACTTCGGAATTTACAAATCTCGAGGGGCGGTAAACCCGCTACCGTTTGTGTACAATTCTCCGAAGCTTAACGCTAAAAATTTCCCGGCAGCTTTCGGGCAGGCTGAATTGCGCGTGAAACCTTCTAAAGCGTATATGCGTGTATCACCGGATAAAAAGTCGGATGTCGTTATCTCGTTGATTCAAGGTGAAAAACTATTGGTTTTGGGTCAGAGCAAGGATTGGATTCATGTTGTAAATGAATTGGGCGTGAAAGGCTTTGTACATAAAAGCATTGTACAGACATAAAAAAACCGCCTCGAAGTTGAGGCGGTTTTTGGTTATTGTTTTGCTTCCTGATAGAGCATGTTTGCGAGTTTTTCATCTCGCTCATAAATGTCTTCGAAGAATTTGACGTTTCCACTGTCATCATCGGCAATCGCGGTAAAGTAAGCAATGTAAACCGGAATTTTCGTTTTAAGCGGCACCGATTGCTCCTCACCCTTGTTCATTGCTTCATCTACTTTAGAAGCGCTCCAGCCCTGATCGTTTTTCATAATCATCTGAGCAAGTTCGCGAGCTTTCTGCACTCGTACGCAACCGTGGCTAAAGGCGCGTTCTTCTTTGTTGAAAAGGCTTTTCGCCGGACTATCATGCAAGTAGATGTTGTTTTGATTCGGGAACATGAATTTTACCAGACCAAGCGAATTGTTTCCGCCCGGTTTCTGACGTACGCGTTCATCGACCCATTCCATGTTGTGTTTTTCAAGATAACCCGGATCTTTTTCAATGGCAGGTTTAATCTCTTTCTCCAGGATTGATGTTGGAACGTTCCAATACGGACTAAAAGCCAAATAACTGATTTTACCCGAGAAAACAACGGTTTTGTGAATGTCCTTTCCGACCACTACGTTTGAAACCAGGACCGGTTTTTTTCCTCTGACATAAATTAATTTGTATGACGGAATATTAACCGAGATAAATTCGCCGGTCTTAAAAATTTCGGGCGACAACCATCTGCAACGCTCCATGTTGACGATAATGGTTTTGATTCGCGCTTCAACCGGAATGTTTAGTTCTTTGATCATTGAGGCATCAGCAACACCATCGGCATTCAGATATTGCTTTTCTTGATACGCTTTAACGGCTTTGAGCAATTCGTCGTCAAAGACATCGCTACCGGAATCCGATTTCAAATCACCGGCAAATACCAATCTTTTGCGAAGCGCCGCAACTGCAGGTCCTTTATCTGCTTTTTTAAGCGACTTGGCTCCTTCGGGTAATTTAATTTCACTCCATCCGCCTTTATCGCGAATCTCGCGGTATTTGTGCAGCGCGGTCCGAAGATTATAGTACATTCCGATTAGATCGTCTTCGTTCTGTTCGATTTTGTCCGGATCTTTTAAAAGTTGATCGAGATATTGGGCATATTCGATTTTTTGTCGCGGTAGATACCAACCTAACCTTTTGCTTTTGGCGGGATCGAGTCCGCTATAAACCTTGTGCGCATAGAAAAAGTACATCGAGGTGATAAGCAATTCCTTATCGATTTCAGGCTTTTTGCGATCGTTGGAAAAAATATCTTCGTACTTTGTCGCGTATGGCAACGATGCGGCGACACCTTCGGAACCAAGTTGACTAGCGCGATCATAAAGTACTTCGGCAAACTGGTTTCGGCCGGATTTGTCGTACCAAATGTATTTCCAGCCTTGCTCATTGTAAAGCGCCAAAGCCTCTTTCTTGTATTCTTTTAATTCGGGGTGTTTGTCGTAGAACGTATTAATATCCGTACTATCGACCGCGAATTTGTCTTTTGTAGCAACTTTTGTTTCGTCCTTCTTGCAACTTGTAAAAGTTGTAACAAGAAAAAGCAAAGCAAACGCCTGCAAATAAGGTAAATGTTTCATTTTGTTAGCTGTTTTTATTTAAAAGTAGATAGAAGGTAATGGTTTTCCAAACAACGCATTATAAATTAAGGATAAATTATAATACATTACCTACAAAACACTGATTATCAACGAAGATGTATTGACACACAAAAAAACGGCAACCATAATTGATTGCCGTTTGTTCTGAATTTTAAACCGAATTTAAACTGCTCCGGAATTAATATAGTTATTGATTTCTGATTCAATTCGGCTGCAGCTGATTAGCCACGGTTTGTTGTCGATGTGAACGTTGATCATGTCGTCCTGAATGGTGTACGCGCCACTGAAATTTCCTACGGGCGTATTGCCTTTAAAGACACCTCTTATTTCGTCGCCTTCAAAAAAGCCGTTGGTCTGGAGAATGGCTCCGCGTAATTTTTCGACAAGTTCTTCTTTTGGTTTTGGATAGTTGATAGAAAATCGGCACATATTTTTATTCGCTGTTTATGATTGATAATAACTAAAGATAGTACAATTATCCGGATTGTCAAAACAGATTCAGCACGGCAATAATTGGAATATGGTCTGAAATTTTACGGGCGAGTTTCATCGAATCGAAGATATTGTAAAAGTGAATGACGAGACTTTCGGTTAAACCCGCCTTAGCCGAATCGAACCAAATATTATCATATGCGTTTGCCAGACATTGATCTTGTTTGCATTCGTTTTTGAGTGTAGTCTTTTGGTTTTCGAATGCGGGAATATAACCTTGAGATCGAATCGGATTAAAAACCGAGTGTTTCGGAATGCAGTTAAAGTCGCCCACGAAAACCAGGTGTTTGTCGGGATAGTGGCGTGCAAAGAATTTAAAATATTTGATTTCGGTTTCGGGTTGCTTTTTTTTGGGAAGTGCATGGAAATTCACCAAGGTAAACTGCTTCCCTTTAAATTCGAACGTCGCGATGAAAGGTTCACGTTGAATTTGGGCCGCGAAATGCTTTTCGAGTTGTGGCTTTCCGATAAGTTTTAGTCGGTTTGTTTTATAAAGAAAGGCATAACGTTCTGCGTGGTTAGGTTCTCCCTGCGTTGGATCGGAGATGATGTAATTCCACTTGGCTCCGGTGCGGTTGAGTTGGGCTGATAAACGTGCGACAGCTTTTGCACCGTTTGGTCCGGCAACGACTTCCTGCAGTGCGACCACATCGTACGGTGCGATCGTTTCGGCGATGAATTTAACGGTGTCGTCCGATTTTGAAGCGCCTAAATTTTGGAGATTCCACGTCAGGATGCTTACTTGTCCCGAGGCGCCAAAGCAGATAAAAAGTACAAACGTCCAAAAAAGTATCAGCCGAAATTTCATCCGGCAAAAGTACGATTCTCAGGGATTGAAAACCAGTTAGGCTAAATGCTGATATTTAGATAATGTTTTATAGAGCGTTTTTGAAAACAATTCAATCTCTTCAACGCATTTAATTGGCTCCTTGGTTTCGACCTTTCGTTCGCTTAAAATTCCGATATATTTTTTTTTGTTGCGAAGGTAAAGCCTGCATATGGTTCTGTGGCTGTTGTTGTCGAGCAGAACGCCCAGATATGTCTTGGCGTTACTGCGACTGATTCGGTTTTCCTCCACTTTTTGCGATAAGATATTCTTTACAATTTCAAAGGCCAGTTGTTCCTCCGGACAAGTCGTATGTTCTTTGCTCATGATCGTCAGTTTTGGATATGGGACAAATCAAGGTAATATTGAGGTGCAAAAAAATACCTATTAATGCGTATTTTTTAGTTGCATGCGGATGGCTATTTTTGGCCCAAATCAGATCAGTAAGCTGGAAATTATGGAGTGCGTTAGGGATTGAGGCGGTATCCTTTTTTGAAGGTTCGCACGCGACCGAAAAAAAGATAAAGCCGAAAGCCCGGCCGCAGGCAACGCCCAAATAGTTCGGCTTTACTGTGTTAGTTTAAGCCATTTTTTTACCTTTACGCATCCGCAATTCTATTTTATGAACGCCGCAATAAATTCTCCTTCAGCCAAGCGTCAAGATTTTCACATTGTTGGCGTCGGCGCATCGGCAGGCGGTCTTGATGCGTTCAAAAAGTTCCTAAAAGCAATTAAGCCAAACTCCGGGATGGCGTACGTGCTGGTTCAGCATTTGTCGCGAACCCACGAGAGTTTGTTGCCGGAAATACTGTCCAAGCAGACAAAAATGCCTGTCCGCGAAATTGTTGATGAGATCCATTTAGAACCCGATAATGTTTATATCATTCCGGAGAATAAAATTTTGCATGTGGTTGATGGCCACCTTCAGTTGCTCCCACGTCCGGATGACGGCTCCTACAATCGGGCGATTGATATCTTTTTTGAGTCGCTTGCTGAAACCCACCAAAGTTTTGCCATTGGCGTTATCTTGACCGGCGCTGCTTTTGACGGGACGCACGGATTGAAGAAAATCAAGGAATTTGGAGGAACGACAATCGCACAAGATCCTGAGAATGCAGAATTCTCGAGTATGCCAAACAATGCCGTACGCAATGATGCGGTTGACTTTATACTTCCGGTTGAGCAAATTCCGGCGCGACTTCTATTAATCAAAGAAGCATTTTTGGCGAGCCATTCGCTTCCGGAAGATCATTTGCCCAAAAAAGAAGAAGACGCGTTTAAACAAATTTTGCGGATTTTAAGGTTGCGTACCGGGAATGATTTTGCACACTACAAACAAGCTACTTTGCGACGTAGGATTGCCAGAAGAATAGTTGTGACCCAGCGTGGTGATTTTATTGAATATCTCAGTTATTTGAAAACCGATCTTGCGGAACAAGACGCGCTATTCAACGATATTTTAATTCCCGTGACTTACTTTTTTCGCGATGAATCTACCTTCAACACGCTTAAGGAAACTGTCTTTCCGGCGATTTTAAAAGATAAAAATCAAGGCGACAAGGTCAGATTTTGGTCGGCTGGTTGTTCGACGGGCGAAGAAGCGTATTCGTTGGCGATCAGCATTTACGAATATTTAGCGGCGAATCAATTAGAATTTCAGGTTCAGATTTTTGCGACCGACGTTTCTGAACGGGTGATTACGAAAGCTCGAAGCGGACTTTATCAAAAAGGCGAACTTGAGAATGTTTCGGATGAGCGCCTTCAGAAGTTTTTTACCAAGAGCGAAGGAAATTATGTGATTAATAAAAAAATTCGCGAAATGTGCGTTTTTGCGGTTCATAATTTTGTCAAATCGCCTCCATTTGCGCGATTGGATTTGATTACATGCCGAAACGTACTTATTTATTTGAATCCGGAGCTTCAGTCGAAAGTGCTGACCACGTTTCACTACGCGTTAAACTATTCGGGTGTTCTGGTATTAGGAAGGTCTGAAACCGATAGCAGTGCTCCGCGATTATTTTCGCCGTTAGTAAAAAGCGATAAGATTTACACAAAAAAATCGGTTCCCGGACATTTTGTACCGAGTGCCATTGATGGTTCGGTTAGCGTTGCCAAAAGACCGTTGGAAGAGCAACCTACCGTGTTGAGAAAACCGAATTTTCAGAAGCTTGCTTACGATATCATTTTTAATAAATACACACCGCCGGGCGTTATCATTAACGAGCATTATGACATCGTGCATTTCCACGGCGACACTAGTGCGTTCTTGGTTGCATCTCTGGGAAAGCCCAATTTCAACCTTCTTAAAATGGCTCGCGAAGGCTTGTCTTTTGAACTTCAGAATGCATTGGTCAAGGCAAAAACCTCGGGAGAGACATTGAGCAAATCGAATATTCCACTTGTCATCAATGGAGAAAAGAATCGGGTGCACTTTCAGATCGACCCGTTAATCTCAGATGAGGAAGTTCATTTTTTGATTTTATTCCGTCGTGAGAACATTGTGGCGCAAGACGAAAATCACGGCAGTCACGACGATGTGATACGAATCAAACAGCTGGAAGCAGAACTAATGCAACTCCGGATAGACATTCGCGACATCACTGAAATACAAGAAGCGACAATCGAGGAATTGCAAAGCACGAATGAGGAATTGCTGAGCGGCACTGAAGAATTACAAACCTTAAACGAGGAGCTTGAAACCGCTGCTGAAGAACTTCAATCAAACAACGAAGAACTCAACAGTGTCAACGAAGAGTTAATGGATCGGCAAGAGCAATTGTCGGCGTCGCGGAATTACGCTGAGGCGATTGTGCGAACCATCCGTGAACCATTAGTGGTAATTGATACCGAAATGCGGATTAAAAGCGCCAATGCGGCCTTTTATAAATTTTTCTTAATCGACGAATCTCATGCCGAAGGAAAAATGCTGCCTGAAATTCAAGCCGGTCATTGGGACAGCGACTATATGCGCGAACTGTTAATTAACGTGATTACAACAAATAATCCGATTGAAGATTATGAGTTAGATTCTGAATTTGGCGGTGTTGGCAAGCGCACTTTACTCTTTAATGCACGACCTATAATTCGCGCCAAATATGAAGATCCGTTAGTTTTGGTGGCGTTCGAAGACATATCGCACAGCAGGCATTATAATTTACTGAAAGAAAGCGAAGAACGTTTCAGAATGATGGCCAATGCGACACCGATGATGTTGTGGATGACCAAAACCAACAAGTCGACACGAATATTTAACAGCACCTGGCTACGATTTACCGGTCGTGATACAAAACAAAAAGAATTGGCGGACTGGCAAAATGAAATACATTTTGAAGATAGGAAGTCGGCGCTTGATCGGTACTACGAAGCATTTGATAAACATGAAGAGTTTATCCTCGAATACCGCCTTCGACGTGCTGACGGAACGTATTGCTGGGTTTCTGACAGAGGCGTTCCGCGACTTTCTCATGACGGAAAATTTCTTGGCTTTATCGGCGGATCTGCTGATATTCAGATTCAGAAAGAATTTTCAGTTTCGCTTGAGGAGCAAGTAAATTCGCGGACGCAAGAACTACGAAGATCGGAAGCGTTTTTACAGTCGGTGTTAAATTCAACCCGCTACGGAATTGCGAGTTATGAAGCTGTAGTTGATGGCGATGAGATAACTGATTTCAGGATCGTTTATACAAATTCTGAAGTTCCGCATAATTTCGGTCTCGAACCCGAGGAAGTGATCGGCAAAACTTGCCGCGAAGTTTACCCCGGAATTTTTGAGAATGAAGTTTTTGAGAAAATGGTTCACTGCATGAAAACCGGCGAACCTGAGAATTATGAAGTGATGGTTAGTCGCAACGGACACGATATGTGGCTTACGGCATCACTTGAAAAAGTCAATAATACGGTTACTGTAGCCTCTAAGAATATAACTAAGGAAAAGAACGACGCGCTTCATCTTCAGGCGATGAACAAATTGCTTGGCAATAAAAACCGCGAACTTGAACAGCGAATCATGTCAGAGTTCTCTGATAGCTTTGCTTCATATAAAGCCGGATCCGAATTTTTTGACTTCCTGGTTCAGGAACTGTATCAAAAAACGAAGATGGATTATGTTTTAGTCGGCAAGAAAGTTGTCACCGAAGAAGGCGAAGAAATCCGATGCTACGCTGTTTCGAATTTGGGAGAACTTGCCGAAAACACGTCGTATTATGCTGCAGACGGTGCTTGCAAAGAAGTTATGAAAGGCAAGCAGGTGACGATAACCAAAAAAGTTCAAACATTTTTCCCAAACAACGATACTTTGGAAAGTCTGGAGATCGAAGGATTCATCGGTCATCCGTTAAAGGATTCTCACGGCGTTACGATTGGCGTGATTACGGTGATGCACAAGTCTGAAATCCGCAATACGTCATATATCGAATCGCTGATGCGGATTGCGGCCAAGCGTTGCGAAATGGAGATTGCCCGTCAACGGAACGAGCAAATGCTTGCCGATAAGAATGCCGAACTCGAACGCAACAACAAGGAATTAGAATCATTCAATTACATCGCCTCGCACGATCTTCAGGAGCCGTTGCGAAAGATTCAATTATTTTGCAGCCGGATTTGGGATAAAGATCAGAAGAACCTCTCGCCTACATCGCTGGAATATTTTGAAAGTGTGAACAAGGCGGCGGATCGTATGCAGAATCTGATTGATGCGCTGCTTAGTTATTCGATGGTGAACAATTCGGAGACCAAACCTGAACGGACTGATTTGAACTCGCTTGTTACTGAAGCAATGGCGGATCTTGATGATATCATCAATGCTAAAAATGCGGTAATCGAGTTTAATTCATTGCCAAAAGTTTATGTGATTCCGGTTCAATTTCGCCAATTAATTACCAATTTAATTTCAAACGGCATCAAATACGGTAAAAAAGATGTGACGCCAGTGATCAAAATCACGTCAGAGAAAGTCGAGGTAAATGCAACCTCGTACTGGCGAATAAGTGTTGCTGATAATGGGATTGGATTCGAAAAGCAGTACGAGCATAAGATATTTGAACTCTTTCAACGATTACATGGTAAAACGGAATATGTAGGAACCGGCATTGGATTGGCGATCTGCAAAAAGATCGTACAGAATCACAACGGGTTTATTACGGTGGATTCTTCGGTTGGGGTCGGATCAACATTTCATGTGCATATTCCGACATGAATCTCTTAAATTTCCAACACCTTGTTTATGTTACCCAAAATATGACTAACTTTAGCTACCAAAGAGGACAATATGAACCATAAAAAGTCTGTAGTCGACATTCTGCTGGTTGACGATGATGCTGATGACAGAAATATATTTAGTGATGCTTTAGGTGAATTAAAAATTAACACGAGTTTAAATTTATTGGAGGATGGTCGAGATTTACTAGGTTATTTACAAAATAAAAAAAACAAGCGTCCACAAATATTGTTTCTGGATTTGAACATGCCATATAAAAGCGGCGTTGAATGTTTGAAGGAAATCCGTCAATACTCTGAATTTGACGATTTGACGATTGCAATTTATTCAACATCATCGACTGATAAAGATATCGAAGACACCTTTGTCAATGGCGCAAATATCTACATCAAAAAGCCGAAAAATTTTGAAAAACTAAAAACGGTTTTAAACGACGTTGTCAATATGAATTTTCAATTTCACAATTCGGGATTGAACAAAGACACATTTCTCTTAAACATCAACAGTTAATGATTGAAATTACTTTAATCTAAAATGTTAATATCAGTATCTGTCGGAAAGTTTTCTGCGTAATTTTATTCTAACGCACAAAAATTTAAACATGTCAGATATATACGACGTCATCATTGTTGGCGGAAGCGTTTCTGGACTTTCCGCTGCTCTCACTCTTGGAAGATCATTACGTAAGGTTCTGGTAATCGACAGCGCCGAACCTTGCAACCGCCAGACTCCTTTTTCATACAATTTCATCACCCAAGACGGAAATAGTCCGCAGCAAATAGTGGCCACAGCTAAAAGCGAAGTTGAAAAGTACGAAAGTGTTCAATTCCTTACCGATATTGCAGTTGATGCGATTGAATACCAAGATGGTTTTACGGTTACTACCAAAGAAAATGGATCTTATCAAACCAAAAAAATACTTCTGGCCACGGGAATGCGCGACATTATGCCTGATATTCCCGGTTTTTCCGAATGCTGGGGAATTTCGGTTTTGCACTGTCCGTATTGCCATGGATATGAAGTCAAAAATGAAAAAACGGTGGTGTTGGCAAGCGGGCTCGCGGCATATCACCTGCCCATACTTCTTCATAATTGGTCGCGTGTGATTACGGTCCTTACCAACGGCGAATGTGGATTGTCTGAAGACGAGTTGATTACTTTAAAGGAGCTAAACGTTCAGGTAATTGAGAAAGAAATCGATAAAATTGAGCACGAAAACGGAATTGCCGAAAACATCTGTTTAAAAGATGGAAGTTCGATTCCGACCAATGTCATCTATGCGTCGATACCCTTTGAACAACAGAGTAAACTTGCCGAAAAACTTGGTTGTGAGCTAACTGAGAAAGGTCATATTGAAGTTGATAACGAACAGCGAACTTCAGTTGAAGGCGTCTATGCAGTTGGAGATGCAACGCCACAACAGCGCGCGATTTCCGTAGCAGCGGCCTCGGGTACCAAAGCCGCCTTTACGATAAATCTTGATTTAGTGTTGCGATTGAAAGGTGTTCGAACTTAGTTTTGTGGTCCAAGCATATCTTCGGTCACATGCTTCATCTTCCAAAGCATTACCCGAGTTTGAAGTGATAGCTTAGTCAAAACAATTCTTAAGGGTTGAATTACATTACTCATACGACATTATTTTAGGTTGTTTTAGTGCCTAACAAAATTGCCGAATCTTAACTGCTTATCCCTTACATTATTATCTTTGAAGATTGCAACATTCCTACTTTTTAAATGCCGCTTCGTAAATTGATATCCATTTCTGTGGCGTTATTTTAGAAACTAAGTCGCCTATCAATTTTAAGGGAAGTTCATTTACTCGCTTAAATCTGATGCAACTTTTTCCCATGTCAAGTTTAGTTGAAACATGCTTTGGATACTCGGTTGTAAACCATGACAAAAGATCGGGATCCGCATAAATTCCCATGTGATAAACAGCGATGAAATTCTTTTGACTGGCAATACTCAAAAAAGGTAATGGCGTCTTGGGATTGCAATGATACCCCGCCGGATAAAGTGAATGAGGCACCACATAATTGATCATATTAGATGAAAACTGTTCTTCAAATCCAACCGGTAAATTTTGCAAAATTACCTTTCGTAGTTCGGTCATCGCGGTTTTCCGATCGTCGATTAAACCGTCAAGATAATTAGTTGCTTCGGCAGAGGTAGAAATCATATTTTTTTTTGTCAAACTTAATAATTATGTGCGATTCAACAGCCGTTAAATATAGGTTAATCAACGTAAAACGCGGATTTTGAGGTTGTAACTTACATCAACTTAAAAAAAAATGAAATCATGAAATACATACTTTTCTTCGCATTTGCTACATTCTCATTGTCGGCATCTGCACAGCAAAATTCAGGTACGACTACGCCTGATGACAATCAGGACAGACTTCAGCAAGAACCGCCCCGAACAACGCAGCAAACTGTTGAGCGCTCCGCCGACCGAACATCGGTCAATACCACGACCACCGACCGGAACGCGGCAACCAGCCCAAATCGGAGCGATATGAACACCAACAATTCGACAAACGTCCAACAAGTTCTTAAAAATGAAGTCGAACAATCTACCGGAAAAGAAAGTGAGAATCCCGCCGTTACAAATCCGAGGACTGTTAAACCCGCCCGACTCTCGGATCCTGTATCAAAACCTGTTCAACCAAGAAATTAAAGTTATAAGCCTCTGTCCCCGAGGCTTTTTTTTTGAAAATATCTTATATCTTAGCTAACAAATTACAATCAAATGAAAACCATCTTGATTTTTGCCGCACTATTTTCAGTAGGAAGTATGTTCGGCCAACTCAAATCTGTTCAATATGCTGACAACAATCAGAAATTGATCGGATTAGCCGCCAAACCAGGAAAACCTCTGGCAAATAATCCCGGTGTCGTGATTCTACCCGCGTGGAAAGGCATTGATACGAATTCTAAAGAATCTGCTCAGGAATTAGCCGCGCTGGGCTATCATACTTTTGTCGCGGATATTTATGGCGAGGGCAATTCTCCAAAAGATTCAAAGGAAGCGGGAAAACTGTCGGGTCAATATAAATCAGATGTTGCTGCTTACCGGCGACGGATCAAACTCGCAATCGAACAATTGATTAAATCAGGGGCAAGTGCGGATAATATCGCCGTTATTGGCTACTGTTTCGGAGGAACTGGCGCTCTTGAAGCCGCACGCGGACAACTTCCTGTAAAGGCAGTCGTTTCATTTCATGGCGGATTGTCGAAAGCGGCAAATAGCGCGGATCAAAAACTTGCCGCTAAAATTCTTGTTTGCCACGGTGCTGACGATCCTCACGTTCCTGAAACTGAAGTTGATTCATTTTTAACCGAAATGCGAAACACGCAAGCCGATTATCAATTGATCTACTACGCTGATGCCGTTCATGCATTTACCGAAAAAGAAGCAGGTAACGATAAGTCGAAAGGCGCTGCTTACAACGAAAAAGCCGACAAACGCTCATGGCAACATATGCTGACTTTCTTCAATGAAGTTTTTAATTAGTCCTGAAGAAATATGTCAAAAAAGGTTATACGCAGAGATAAAACCTGTCTGAATTGCTATCACGTTGTCGAGAAATTACATTGTCCGAATTGCGGTCAGGAAAATATCGAACCCCGGAAAACGTTCCATGAACTTTTCATTCATTTCATCGAAGATCTGACGCATTATGAAAATTCATTCTGGAAAACGATCCGCAACCTGATTTTCAAGCCGGGATCGCTTACTCGGGAATATTTATCAGGACGCCGAATGTCTTACTTGGCTCCGTTTCGGCTTTACATTTTTATCAGCTTTGTCACTTTTTTGATATTGTCGTTGATTCCCACCAAATTTGATCCGTTCGCAAATGTTACCGTCGATGGTGTTCCGATCAATCAAACCGAAAACCGCGCTGAAAATGATGCCTTTGATTTGGGTTACAGCTCCGTTGCCGAAATCGATTCAATTCAGAAATTCGACCCGGAATATTTCGGCACGTTTGAATATTCGATGCTTCGTAAAATGCAAATGCTATCTGAAAAATATACTGCCAAAGAATTCGCATTCTTGTTTGCCGAATCGCTCCGGAACAATCTTCCAAAACTATTATTTATCTATTTGCCCTTATTTACGTTTGTGCTCTACCTTTTCGAAAGCAAAAAACGTTGGTATTATTTTGACCACGGAATTTTCACGCTGCACTACTTTTCGTTTTTGCTCTTAATGTTACTGATCGTGCAAATTGTCAAGTCGATCTTGAATCCTCTCACACACTTTACATTAATTCAAATAGTGTCGAAGCTCTTTACCATCGCAGTTTATGGTTACGCTTTATATTACTTTTTCCCCGCTCATCACCGGTTTTACAAGTCAACCCGATTGGTTACAATTATTAAAGGTTCACTGATGTTTGCAATAAATATGATACTTTTACTAATCATCTTTGTGGGCGCTTCGATTTATATCCTTCAAAAAATGCACTAAATGAAATTTCCGCTTTTACTAATGCTTGGCGTCGGGATAGTCGGCTGCTCAGGCCAGAAATCCACTGTCGACAAAGACCTAAATGATGTCTTAGACGCAACTACCTACGTGAATAGTATCACGGCCGGCGAACTTAAAACGCATCTTTACATCGTCGCTTCAGACGAAATGGAAGGCCGAAATACCGGCGAACCCGGCCAAAAGAAAGCCGCACAATACCTGATCGACCAGTACAAGTTGATGGGAATTCCGTATCCAAAAGGGGCAACAAGCTACTTGCAACCAATACCGTCATCTTTCTTCACACGTCCGTTTAGTCCGCGACTCAAAGATTCTGAAAATGTTTGGGCGTTCATCGAAGGTTCCGAAAAGCCTGAGGAAATTTTGGTAGTCTCAGCGCACTATGATCATGTTGGTGTTAAAAATGGTGAAATTTACAACGGTGCCGACGACGACGGATCAGGAACGGTTGCGCTTCTTGAGATCGCACAAGCTTTCGCGCAAGCTAAAAAAGAAGGCAAAGGTCCAAAGCGTTCTGTGCTTATTTTGCACGTTACGGGTGAGGAATACGGACTTCACGGCTCGCGATTTTACACTGAAAACCCGCTGTTTCCACTCAAAAATACGGTTGCTAACATCAACATCGACATGATCGGCCGTCGCGACACGATTCACGCCACTTCAAACAATTATGTATATGTTATCGGGTCTGACCGACTCTCGACAGATCTTCACAAGATTACAGAATCGGCAAATCAGCGTTATGCCAAGCTGGAACTCGATTATCGCTACAACGATATCAACGAGCCAAACCGGTTTTACTACCGATCAGATCATTATAATTTCGCGAAAAACGGAATTCCTGCGGTATTTTTCTTCAACGGCGTGCACGATGATTACCACAAACCCGGTGATACGCCAGATAAAATTGAATATGATGCGCTTGAAATACGCACCCGACTGGCCTTTGCAACGGCGTGGGAGCTTGCCAATCGAGATGAGCGACCACGGGTTGACAGAAGTGGAAAATAAAAAAATCGGAAGTTTATAGCTTCCGATTTTTTGTTTATTGAAAATCGAACGTTTCGTTCTTAACAATCTGAATTTTGCCGTTTTCAACAGTGTCCGTTGTATCTTTTACCAATAAAACTCCAAAAACGTTAAGCGGAATGTCGATCTCGTGATCAGGCGAATTCCGGATTTGATCGAGAATTTGCTCATAATTCTGTGGGTTCAAAACAATCGAATCCCCACGGTTGATCTTGTGGTCAAAAATATAATCCCTTAACGAATGAAACGAAATATCGCTACCAATAATGATTTGCTCAGACATAATTTTTTTTCTCTAAGATAAATAATGTCGGCCAGCAAAGCCAAAATTTTAAGTTTTTATTTACGGATAATTGATTTTTGGGCGTGCCCTCCGGTCGGGCTATCCGCTATATCTCTCCACTCCGTTTCGAGGATGCCGCTGCTATCCCTCACGCAATTCGCCAATAATTTCACCAATCGAACACCAAAAAGCGGCTGATCCTCGCTTGTAACATTTCCTCTGTTTCAGAATTATTGTGTGATCACATTGCTGACAACATTAATGCTTGCGGGCATGTTTCGAACAAACGTAAATCCATTTTGATACATTCTGAAATTCCCGTTGTAGGTCAATGTGTAATTATTTGCGCTGTTTTTCACAACTTTAACCGTACCGGTTGGGTTATTTCCACTAGTCATGGCACTAGTATTAATATTAAACACCATTCCCATCGATGTCCAACCCATGCTACCTCTGTTCTGGCCATCCAGGAATTCTTCAAAGTCTCCGGTTTCGTCAGCTTCCTGATCGTATATCGCATATGTTCCCTCGACCGATGTTCCCGATTTGTAATAAAGATCAAAGCTGACCGTCGCGGTTTGTGAGGTTCCGTTCATCCCTACAATACTAATTGTCGACCGATCGTACGCCACACCATTATAATCAGCCACATCCTCCATTACAATTTCACTCATTCCGGCCTGCGGAACTAATTGATAGGTTGTTCCGTCGAAGCTAAAAGATGTTCCTGCCGATGAATTTGAAGAATTGTCGTCGTCGTCACTACAACCAACAATTGCTAATGCTGCGAGAAACAAGATAAGTTTTTTCATAAGTGATAAATGTTTGTTTATTGAAAGATAGCGAATTACATTACGCAACAACAAAAAATAACGCTAATCTGAAAAAAATATAATCGAACATAACCCTGCAAAAGGTTAGTATGGAAGTCGCCAACAACTAAAAATATGAAGCAAAAAAAACGGTCTCAAATTTCTTTGAAACCGTTTAAAATTACATTTTTTCTTGGGGTGGATGACCGGGTTCGAACCGGCGACCCTCGGCACCACAAACCGATGCTCTAACCAGCTGAGCTACAACCACCGTGTAATTCTGGCGCAAATATATTGCAATTCTTTACTTCTGCAAAGAAAAATCAATGAAATTTATATCAGATTTTCTAAGCTGTTGACTGCCACATACCTTTCCGCAGTAAATCCTTCCGCATAATCCACTCCAATAAGCCGTCCGAGGTCCTGACACCGGTAATCAATGCTGTCAAGAAAGTTTTTAGTGGCAATTGGCGTGGCCGGACCGGTAGCATTTGGAGTATAAAACTGTGACCCGTAGGCAAAGATCGCATCGCGTTTTACATCCATAAATTCAGAAATATCAACAACAAAATCAGGTTCGAGATTTTTCCATTGTATATAGTGGTAAACCTGCTTGGGTCGCCAAGCTTCTTGCAACGCTCCGTCATAATTGCTTTCTATCCGAACCAATCCCGAAAGAAAACAAGCATCAGAAACGAGTTTTGATCCTTTACCGTGATCAATATGACGATCGTCAACCGCATTACAAAGCACAATCTCAGGTCGGTATTTTCGGATCATTTGGATGACTTTCATCTGATGATCGGCATCGTTTTGGAAAAATCCGTCTTTCATTCGCAGATTTTCACGAACAGCAAGGTTTAAAATTTTAGCGGCAGCCGCAGCTTCGGCATCGCGAATCTCCGCCGACCCTCTCGATCCCAATTCGCCACGGGTCAGGTCGACAACGCCAACTCGCTTTCCTAGTGAGATTTCCTTTGCAAGGGTTCCGCCACAGCCTAGCTCCACATCATCGGGATGCGCGCCAAAAGCCAATATATCTAACTTCATACTATCAATTTTACGTTAATATTTTTTTCATCGCAACCGACTTATTGACGGTTTCAAAAAACTCACTTTCCGGGTCGCTTTCACTGGTCACCCCGCATCCCACAAAAATATCCGCCTTTTGTCTGTCGATTTTCATCGAACGCAAATTCACATACAAATCGATGTCGCCCGGAACTAAATTCAATAGTCCGAGATAACCAGAATAATACTCGCGATTTTCTTCTTCACGTAGTATGAAATTCAAGGCAGCAGCTTTTGGCAGCCCACAAACCGCCGGCGTCGGATGTAGTTGATTGACAATCGCTTTAATATTGATATTATCCGGGACATGTGCTAAAATATCAGTTCTAATGTGAACAATATTGCCAGCACGAGCAGTCTTTCGATCTGACAATTCAGGTTTGAGATTTAAATCGGCCAACGACTCTGCAATAAAACTGGTCACAAACTGTTGTTCATCAATCTCCTTCTGCCCCCACTCGATTGGACTATCTTCAATATAAGGCTGCGTTCCGGCAAGAGACATCGTAGTCAACATGCGATTTGTAACTGAAAGCAATTTTTCAGGAGTCGCACCCATCCACATCCCGGTTTGCTCGCTATAAAAACAGTATCGAAACGCTGATCGATCGCTCGAGAACAGGTTCAGCAATACCGCTTCCCAATTCTTATCATATGATACTACTTCCCGCCTGGCGCTGACCACCTTTCGGAACTCGCCCTCAGCAATGGCGTTGATGCCTTTCGATACCAAATCCATAAACGGTTGTTTTAACTCCGGATCATAAGAATTATCGAAATCGGATTCATTTTTTTGATATGTAATTTGCGCATTAAAAACATCTGATTCCGCGGTCGGCAGGTAAAGAGCTTGTCCGTTAAAAGGCGCAAATGCAAACCCACACTCGCTAAAATCGACAATCGGTTTCAGCTCCTTATCGCTGTATAAATAGAGCGAAACCATATCTGATTCCGGCAAACTAAACAGGACAAAAGCGTGTTTTTGGTGACGCTGCCGTTGAATCTTCTCGAGTAGTTCTGTCATGATTTACGCTCAAGTACAATATTTGTCAATTTACAAACCGAGATCAGTTTGTCCTCTTCATCAGTAATTTTAATTTCCCATAGATGCAGCGTGCGACCTTTATGTACGATTCGGGCAGTTCCAAAAACATAACCGTCTTTTTTCGCACGAATGTGATTTGCCGCAAGCTCGATTCCGCGAATTTCTTCTTTTTCGGGATCGACATACATCATTGATGCTGCGCTACCCACGCTTTCGGCCAAAACCGCTGAAGCGCCACCGTGCAAAAGACCCATCGGCTGATGTACTCGGGAATTGACCGGCATTTTCGCTTTTAAAAATCCGTCACCGGCATCGATAAATTCGATTTCTAAGGTTTCCATTAAGGTACTTTTGCAATGATAATTGCAGCGGTCGATCATTTGTTGTGGTTCCAAAACTATAATTTTCAATTGTCGTAAAATTACGAAATAACTTTTAGTCGGAAATCGCGTTTTCTGATGGAGCGTTGACCAATCTGATTTAAATTTTATATTTACTTTTACTGAAATAAAAAAACATGCGTCATACTTTATATCTGCTTGCCATATTCTCAATCGTATTATTGTCATCTTGTCGGCAGGATTTTGATTTCGAACGTAGCAGTGGAACAGAACTTCGATTTTCACGCGACACCGTTTACCTCGACACTGTATTTACAAACATCGGATCGAGTACTTACACGCTAAAAGTGTATAATAATAGCGATAAGGATATTACTATTCCAAGTATTCAACTTAGTCGTGGACTTGCCTCAAAATACCGAATGACGGTTGACGGAATGCAAGGAAATCAAGGTAAGATTTTTAATAATGTTGAGCTTTTGGCCAAAGACAGCATGTTTATTTTCATTGAGACTACTGCGGAAATTGCCGATGCTAATCCTGAAGATTTCCTTTATACAGATCAGATACAATTTGGCTCAGGAACCAGCGTCCAGAACGTTGAACTTGTTACCTTAATAAAAGATGCGCATTTTCTTTATCCACAGCGTTTTGAAAATGGAACTTATGAAAATATTTTTCTTGGTGAAACTCCCGTTTATGGATTTTTTCTTGATGAGAACGATCCTGTAAATGGGAACGAATATCATTTTACTAATGAAAAGCCTTATGTAATTTATGGATATGCGGCTGTTGGTTCGGATAAAACACTGAAGATTGATCCAGGCGCACGCGTACATTTTCACGCCAACTCTGCGTTGCTAGTCGCATCAGGCGGTGCCATTCAAGCGCTCGGTGATTATTCATCCACCGACCAGCTGGAAAACGAAATCATTTTTGAAGGCGATAGACTCGAGCCCGGGTTTTCAGATTTCCCCGGACAATGGCTTGCAATCTGGTTAACATCAGGAAGCGCTTCGAGTTCGTTTGAACATGTAACCATAAAAAATGCTACGATTGGTCTTTATATTCAAAATAACAGCGGATCAATCAGTCTGAAAAACACGCAGATTTACAACAGTTCCAATTATGGGATCTTAGCTCAAACAGCAACAATTAAAGGCGAAAATGTGGTGGTCAATTCGGCGGGTCAGGTCGCACTTGCGTGTACTCTTGGCGGCTCGTACGAATTCAAACATTCTACTTTCAATAATAATTGGGCGAGTTCGAGACAGCTTGCAGTTCTGATTGACAACTATTATTCAGTCGAATCAGATCAGGACGCCGGAACGATCGATCAGGTTGCATTCGACCTTCAAAAAGCCGAATTCCACAATTGCATCATTTACGGAACAAATCAAGTCGAACTTCGAATCAATAAAAGCGCAATCAATCCGAATGTGAATTGGACAACACCGGTCTTCAATAAAGTTCTGGTTAAATTTAACAATTCGAACAACGATTATACAAATCACCCAGATTACGAATTTTTATATGACACTTCTAATGTCAAAAAAAATCAAAACCCTCGATTTGAAGACGTTAGCCGAAATAAATTGCGGATTGGCGAGGATTCGGCTGCAATTGGATTTGGCGATCCTTTAATCTCACAACAGGTTCCGGTAGATTTAGCCGGTCAGTTGCGAAACACTTCATCAGATCTTGGTGCGTATCAAAGCACAACTTTCGGTGAATAATTTATTGAAAAGCTTTGCTGACAGATTTTGATTGGTCATTATTTGGATTAAATTTGCACAACACAACTATAACTACAATCGCATGATTCATTTCTTCGGAAACGATAAAAATTCAGTTTTCGCGGTTCAAGCGCAAAACGAACTTTCTTCGGAAACAATTTCAAAACTAAATTGGCTTTTTGGCGACGCAAATAAAATAGAAAAATCCGTTCTCGCGGATTTTTTTGTTGGACCACGTGCTGCAATGATAACGCCTTGGAGCACAAACGCCGTAGAGATTACTCAAAACATGGCGATTTCAGGCATTATCAGAATTGAGGAATTTTCTAAAGTAGAAGAATCTTTTTCTGACTTTGACCCGATGTTAAGCCAAAAGTACAATCAACTTGATCAGCATATTTTTAATGTCGAAAAGTCGCCGGAACCGATCCAGGTAATTGACGACATTGCACTTTACAATTTACGTGAAGGCCTTTCTTTAAGCGACGAGGAAGTTGATTATTTGAACGAACTTTCAACCAAATTAGGTCGGAAATTGACCGATTCAGAAGTTTTCGGATTCTCACAAGTGAATTCGGAACACTGCCGTCACAAAATCTTTAACGGGACATTTGTTATCGATGGTGAGCAGATGCCCTCTTCCCTATTCAAATTAATTAAGCAAACATCTGCGGAAAATCCAAATGATATCGTGTCTGCTTATAAAGATAATGTCGCTTTTGTCAAAGGACCGACCATCGAGCAATTCGCTCCAAAATCGGCTGACAAACCTGATTTTTACGACGTGAAATCATATGATTCTGTAATTTCACTCAAAGCTGAAACACATAATTTCCCGACAACAGTTGAGCCATTTAACGGCGCCGCTACCGGTTCAGGTGGTGAAATCCGCGACCGACTGGCCGGTGGTCAGGGATCTTTACCTTTAGCGGGATCAGCTGTTTATATGACGGCATACTCGCGATTGGAAGAGCGTCAGTGGGAACAGCAGATGAAGCAGCGAAATTGGCTCTATCAAACGCCAATGGATATTTTGATAAAAGCTTCAAACGGCGCATCCGATTTTGGAAATAAGTTTGGACAGCCACTGATTTCGGGATCCGTGCTAACATTTGAGCATCAGGAAGAGCTTATTAATACGCAGGAAACCGCCCGAAAACTCGGCTATGATAAGGTAATCATGCAAGCTGGCGGAATCGGTTATGGAAAACTGGATCAAAGCAAAAAACAAAAGCCGCAGGAAGGCGATAAAGTTGTCGTTCTTGGTGGTGAAAATTATAGAATCGGGATGGGTGGCGCTGCTGTTTCGTCTGCAGATACGGGCGCTTTCAGTTCAGGCATTGAATTAAACGCAATTCAACGTTCGAATCCCGAAATGCAAAAACGCGTTGCTAATGCCATCCGCGGATTCGTCGAAAGCGATGTAAATCCAATCGTATCAATCCATGATCATGGCGCGGGAGGTCATCTTAATTGCCTGAGCGAACTCGTTGAAGAAACCGGTGGCTTGATCGATCTTGACAAACTTCCGGTTGGCGATCCTACGCTGTCCGCAAAGGAAATCATCGGTAATGAGTCGCAGGAGCGAATGGGACTTGTGATTGGCGACGAAGGTCTTGACATGCTTCGAAAAATTGCAGATCGCGAGCGTTCACCAATATATGAAGTCGGCGATATTACGGCAAACCAACGATTCACGTTCGAGTCAAAATCGACTGGCGATAAACCAATGGATTTTGCCCTGGATGATATGTTTGGCAGTTCGCCAAAAGTCGTGATGACCGATAAACGCGTTTCACGAACGTATTTGGAACCGGAATATAATCCAACTGAAATAAAAACCTACATCGAGCAAGTGCTTCAACTTGAAGCTGTGGCTTGCAAAGATTGGTTGACTAATAAAGTTGACCGATGTGTTGGCGGAAAAGTAGCAAAGCAACAATGCGCCGGCCCGCTTCAACTACCTTTAAATAACGTTGGCGTGATGGCGCTCGATTTCAATGGCAAAGAAGGTGTTGCAACCGCTATCGGACATGCGCCAATTGCAGCCCTGATCGATCCCGTTGCAGGTAGCCGGAACGCAATCGGAGAAGCTTTGACCAATATCATTTGGGCGCCGCTGCGAAACCAGATCAAAGGAATTTCACTTTCGGCAAACTGGATGTGGCCATGCAAAAATGAAGGTGAAGACGCGCGACTTTACGATGCTGTTAAAGGTTGTTCGGATTTTGCGATCGAATTGGGAATCAACATTCCGACTGGTAAAGATTCGCTTTCAATGAAGCAGAAATATGCCGATGGCGATGTACTTTCTCCCGGAACAGTGATTATTTCAGCCGGCGCAAATTGTATTGACATCAATAAAGTTGTTGAACCGGTGCTTAAAAAATCAGATGCCAATATCTACTATATTAATATGTCTGCCGATACGCATCAAATCGGTGGATCGTCGTTCGCACAAATTTTGGGAAAACTCGGAAACACGGCTCCAACCGTTGTTGATTCCGAGAATTTCAAAAATGCATTTAATGTAATGCAAACCTTGATTTTAGATGGTAAAATTCAGGCAGGACACGACATTGGTAGCGGCGGACTTATCACCACTTTGCTTGAGATGTGCTTTGCAGATACAAATTTAGGGGCGGAAATCAATCTGTCTTCAATTGGCGAGAACGACATTGTAAAGTTGCTGTTTGCAGAAAACATCGGTATTGTGTTTCAAGCTGATCCGGCAATTGAAGCACGTTTAAAATCTGAAAACATTACTTTTTATAATATTGGCCGGGTTTCTGAAACTGCCACGATGAATATTGTCTCGACCGATTTCGAGTTGCAACTTGACATTGCGGAAATGCGCGACATCTGGTTTAAAACGTCATATCTGCTTGACAGAAAACAATCAGGCGATCAAAAGGCGAAAGAACGTTTTGACAATTACAAAAATCAGCCGCTTTCCTACAAGTTCCCTTCACATTTTACAGGTAAGAAACCGGAATTCACCACTACAAATCGCCCGAAAGCAGCAATCATCCGCGAGAAAGGAAGTAATTCTGAACGCGAAATGGCAAATGCGATGTACATGGCGGGATTTGACGTAAAAGATGTCCACATGACCGATTTGATTTCAGGACGTGAAACTCTTGAAGATATTCAATTCATTGGCGCTGTAGGTGGATTTTCTAATTCTGACGTACTCGGATCGGCAAAAGGTTGGGCGGGCGCATTCCTATATAATGAGAAAGCGAAAAATGCACTCGATAACTTTTTGAAACGCGACGATACGTTGTCAGTCGGAATTTGCAATGGATGTCAGCTTTTTATGGAACTTGAGGTAATCAATCCGGATCACGAGGTTCACGGCAAAATGTTGCACAATCAATCACATAAACATGAGAGCGGTTTTACGTCGGTGAAAATCGGCGAAAATAAATCGGTTATGTTATCAACATTGGCAGGTTCGACATTGGGCGTATGGATTTCCCACGGCGAGGGACGGTTCGATCTGCCATACGATGAATCAAATTATGAAATCGTTGCAAAATATGCGTTTGAGGGCTACCCGGCAAACCCGAATGGTTCTCATTTTGACATTGCAATGATGTGCGATTCGACTGGACGACATCTAGTTACGATGCCACATATTGAGCGATCGACTTTTCAATGGAACTGGGCGTACTATCCGGAAGATAGAACTGACGAAGTTTCACCTTGGCTGGAGGCATTTGTTAATGCCCGAAAATGGATCGAACAAAAATCACAGAAATAGTATTTTACAGTAGATTTTGTAATCACTCGGTTGTTAAAGCGGTAAACCTGCCATCAATACACTCAAAAATTTACCATAGTAATTCTATTTTAGTTAATTTGCAGACAAATTATTATTAAATGGCGATCACCAGATTATTTGACTTCCCGTATCATCAACTTGAAAAATATAATATTCCCGATTCACTTGTCACTAAATATGGCAATGATTGGGTTAAGACCTCGACACAAGAATATGTTGACCGCGCCAATGCGATCTCACGTGCGCTACTTCGATTAAACGTTGAGCGAAACGATAAAATCGCCGTGATTTCATCGAGCAACCGAACTGAGTGGCACATTTTAGATATCGGAATTTTGCAGACTGGTGCGCAAAACGTGCCGATTTATCCGACGATTTCCGAGACTGATTACGAATATATCTTAAATCACTCTGAAGCGAGTTACTGTTTTGTTTCAGATCAGGAGATTTTGAATAAGCTCAATTTGGTAAAGCATTTGCTTCCAAATCTGAAAAAAATCTATTCTTTCGATCAGATCGGCGGTGTCAGTAATTGGACCGAATTACTTGAACTTGGTGCCGACGAGTCTAATCAAAATCAGGTTGAAGCACGAAAATCAGCAGTGATGCCCACTGATCTTGCAACCATCATATACACATCGGGAACAACAGGTCGACCTAAAGGCGTCATGCTTTCACACCAAAATATTGTTTCGAATGTTCTGGGAAGTGAAAAGCGAATTCCGTTTGATCCGGGAAAAACCCGGGCGTTAAGCTTTTTGCCGATTTGCCATATTTTTGAACGAATGGTGGTATACCTCTACCAATACTACGGCGTTGCAATTTACTTCGCTGAATCAATCGAAAAATTAAGCGACAATTTAAAAGAGGTTAAGCCAAACGTAATCACAGCTGTTCCCCGACTTCTCGAAAAAGTTTACGATAAGATATATGCAAAAGGTCTTGACCTTTCCGGTATCAAACGAAAACTCTTTTTTTGGGCAATCGACCTTGGCTTAAAATACAAACCTTACAAAGAAAACGGTTGGTGGTATGAATTTCAACTTTCAATCGCCAGAAAACTGATTTTTAGCAAATGGAAAGAAGGTCTTGGCGGAAACCTGAACTTGATGGTTTCGGGTAGTGCTGCACTTCAACCAAGATTAGCCCGAATTTTTGCCGCTGCTGAAATTCCGGTAATGGAAGGTTACGGATTAACTGAAACCTCCCCGGTTATTGCTGTGAACGATCAGCGAAATAAAGGATTTAAAATTGGAACCGTGGGCCGCGTCATTGATGATGTTGAGGTTAAAATTGCACCCGATGGCGAAATTCTCTGTAAAGGCCCGAACATAATGATGGGTTACTACAAGGATCCTGAAAAAACGGCCGAAGCTGTTGTCGATGGATATTTTCACACCGGAGATATTGGCGAGATTGATAACGACGGCTTTCTGAAAATCACCGATCGGAAGAAAGAAATGTTCAAGACTTCCGGCGGAAAATATATCGCACCTCAATTGCTGGAAAATGCGATGAAACAATCCCGATTCATCGAACAGATTATGGTGATCGGCGACGGTGAGAAAATGCCTGGCGCATTGATTCAGCCGAACTTTGCCTTCATTCGCGATTGGGCCAAAATCCATGACATCCAGCTCGGTAACGATCTTCGCTCAATTGCTGAAAACCAAAAAGTAAAAGACCGCATCAAAGACGAGATCGACGAGCTAAATAAAAAGTTCGGTCATTGGGAACAAATCAAACGAATTGAACTTACACCCGATATCTGGAGCATTGAAGAAGGTCATCTTACTCCTACCATGAAACTTAAACGTAAAATTGTCATGGAGAAATACCAACATCTCTACGATAAGATCTACCGCGACTAATATAAAATCCTCCATTTGTGAGGATTTTTTTATTTTTAACACATTTTGTATGCGTGCATAGTAAATTTTATTATATTTGGAAAGCTTTGCTAAATTATGAAAGACAAAACTATTGATTATATCCTACGTGCAACATGGCAAGCAGTCGCCAGAATGTACAATGAAGAGGCCGCTAAATACGGCGCAACAATGGCCACAGGATTCGCACTCCTCAGCATTGATAAGGAAGAAGGAACACCATCAACAACGCTCGGCCCGCGAATGGGAATGGAAGCTACCAGCCTGACAAGAACACTCAAATCAATGGAAGAAAAAGGTTTAATCTACCGGAAGAAGAATCCAAACGACGGTCGCGGTGTGCTTATATACTTAACCGACTTTGGAAAGGAAAAACGCGAACTCAGCAAGAATACTGTTCTGCGCTTTAACGATATGATCAAACAACATATAACAGATGAGCAATTCAGCCATTTCATCGAAGTTACTGAAATCATCAACAACTTAATCGCTGAAAAAAGTATCTATACCGATCAACATAATCACTCTAATTGATGAAAAGAATTATTAAAAAAGTAGCTGTCATCGGATCCGGAATCATGGGCTCGGGCATTGCGTGTCACTTCGCCAATATAGGCGTTGAGGTTCTGCTGCTCGATATTATCCCACGTGAGCTTACCGACGCTGAACAAAAAAAAGGACTGACTCTCGAAAGTAAACAGGTCAGAAACCGACTTGTTAACGATCACTTAACCGCGGCTTTGAAATCGAAGCCCTCACCTATTTATCATCCGAAATTTGCATCCAGGATCACTACCGGAAATACAACCGACGACCTGCAAAAAATTTCAACTGTCGATTGGATCATCGAAGTGGTGGTTGAACGTCTCGATATCAAACAACAAGTATTCGAGCAGATCGAAAAATACCGAAAACCAGGTACCCTGATAACCTCAAACACATCCGGAATTCCAATCCGCGTTATGAGTGAAGGCCGTAGTGAAGATTTTCAAAAGCACTTCTGCGGAACACACTTTTTCAACCCGGCACGATATCTAAAATTATTCGAGATCATCCCCGGCCCTCAAACAACTCCCGAGGTTTTGGATTTCTTAAATGCATATGGCGAAAAATTCCTCGGAAAAACATCAGTCGTAGCCAAAGATACTCCAGCTTTTATCGGAAACCGCGTCGGAATCTACGGCATTATGAGCCTGTTCCACCTCGTCAAGGAAATGAACCTCACTGTCGAAGAAGTTGATAAACTAACCGGACCTGTCATCGGCCGACCAAAGTCTGCAACGTTTCGAACAGTAGATGTCGTCGGACTCGACACTTTAATTCACGTTGCAAACGGGCTTCACGAAAATGTCCCTAACGATGAAGCCCATGAGTATTTCAAACTTCCGGATTTCATCAAAACAATGTCCGATAACAAATGGCTGGGCAGCAAATCCGGCCAGGGGTTCTACAAAAAAGAAGGCAAAGATATTCTGGCTCTCGACCTAAATAGCCTCGAATATCGTCCGCAAAAAAAAGCATCTTTCGCAACCCTTGAGCTCACCAAATCTATAGACAAACCTATCGACCGCTTTAAAGTTCTGATCACCGGAAAAGATAAAGCGGGCGAATTCTACCGGAAAAATTTCGCTGGAATGTTCGCTTACGTCTCCAACCGCGTTCCGGAAATCTCAAACGACCTTTATAAAATCGACGACGCCATGAAAGCTGGCTTTGGCTGGGAAAATGGGCCATTCGAAATATGGGACGCAATCGGTATCGAAAAAGGACTTGAATTAATCAACCAGGAAGGTCTGAAAGCCGCAGATTGGGTTACCCAAATGATCCAAAACGGCACAAAATCGTTCTACGAAATAAAAGACGGCGCTACGTATTTCTACGATATTCAATCGCAATCCGTTAAAAAAGTGCCGGGACAGGACGCGTTTATCATCCTAAACAACATCCGCGAAAACAAAAAAGTTTGGAGCAATTCCGACGCAATTATTCAAGATCTTGGCGACGGCATCCTGAACCTCGAATTCCGCTCAAAAATGAACACCATCGGCGGCGGCGTTCTACAAGGTATCAACAAAGCCATCGATCTTGCCGAAAAAGAATATCAAGGACTCGTCATCGGAAATCAAGCGGCCAATTTCTCAGTCGGCGCTAACCTCGGAATGATCTTCATGATGGCAGTCGAACAAGAGTACGACGAGCTAAACATGGCAATCAAACTCTTTCAGGATTCAATGATGCGCGTGCGTTACTCCGGGATTCCGGTAATCGTTGCGCCACACGGAATGACCCTTGGCGGTGGTTGCGAAATGAGCATGCACGCTGATAAGGTGGTTGCCGCAGCCGAATCCTATATCGGACTTGTCGAGTTTGGCGTTGGCGTTATCCCTGGCGGCGGCGGATCAAAGGAAATGGCGCTGCGGGCTTCAGATACATTCCACAAAAATGATGTTGAACTCAATGTTTTGCAGGAGTATTTTCTGACAGTGGGCATGGCAAAAGTCTCTACATCAGCTCACGAAGCTTTCGATCTCGGCATTTTGCAAAAAGGGAAAGACGTGGTTGTCGTCAACAAAGACAGACAAATCGCTGAAGCTAAAAAACATGCGCTTCTGATGGCTGAATCAGGTTATACTCAGCCGGTTAAGCGAACTGATGTAAAGGTTTTAGGTAAGTCGGCACTCGGAATGTTCCTGGTTGGCACCGATAGCATGCAAGCCGGGAAATTTATCTCGGAACACGATAGAAAGATTGCCAATAAATTGGCTTACGTCATGGCGGGCGGCGATTTGTCTGAACCCACGCTGGTTAGCGAGCAGTATCTCCTCGATCTCGAGCGTGAGGCGTTTTTGTCGTTGCTTACCGAGCGCAAAACTCTCGAGCGTATCCAATTTATGCTGACAAAAGGGAAGCCGTTGCGTAATTAGGAGCAGCATGCTTGTCGTTCCCGTTTCAACAATGTCCCGCTTTCCGCTAAATTTTTTTTCGGCTACCGCCATCAAAAAAAGATACCGCTGCAATCGGGGCTATGATTAAAATTAATTCAATCCATTAATACAATGAAAACAGCATATATAGTTAAAGCATATCGAACCGCGGTTGGCAAAGCGCCAAAAGGTGTTTTCAGGTTCAAAAGACCGGACGAACTTGCAGCCGAAACCATTCAGTTCATGATGAACGAATTGCCTGATTTCGATAAAACCCGCATCGACGACGTGATTGTCGGAAACGCAATGCCGGAAGCTGAACAAGGTTTAAACGTCGGGCGATTAATCTCTCTTATGGGGTTAAAAGTTAACGACGTGCCCGGCGTAACGGTAAACAGATATTGCGCATCCGGTCTTGAAACAATCGGAATGGCGACTGCGAAAATTCAATCCGGAATGGCCGATTGCATCATTGCCGGTGGCGCTGAGAGTATGTCATTCATTCCAATGGGCGGCTACAAACCAACACCCGATTATGCCGTGGCCAAAGAAGGCAACGAGGATTACTATTGGGGAATGGGCCTAACAGCTGAGGCAGTCGCGAAGCAATTCAATGTTTCACGCGAAGACCAGGATCAATTTGCGTATCACTCGCATCAAAAAGCGCTAAAAGCCCAGGCTGAAGGCAAATTTGACAGCCAAATTGTACCAATCAACATTGAACAGGTTTTTATTGACGAAAAAGGAAAGCGTGCCACGAAATCATACACAGTCAAAACAGATGAAGGTCCACGTGCCGATACAAGTCTTGACGCACTAAACCGACTTAAACCTGTTTTTGCGGCTGACGGAAGTGTCACCGCAGGGAATTCGTCTCAAATGAGCGACGGAGCTGCGTTTGTTTTGATTATGTCTGAGGAATTGGTCAATGAACTAAATATCAAACCTATCGCGCGACTTGTAAATTATGCATCGGCCGGAGTTGAACCAAGAATTATGGGAATCGGACCGGTAAAGGCAATTCCGCGTGCACTAAAACAAGCGGGCCTCAAACAAAGCGACATCGAACTGATCGAGCTTAATGAAGCCTTCGCATCTCAGTCTTTAGCGGTTATCCGCGAACTGGATTTAAACCCGGATATCATTAACGTGAATGGCGGCGCAATAGCACTCGGACATCCACTTGGTTGCACCGGCGCAAAATTATCCGTGCAGCTATTTGACGAAATGAAACGCCGTGGAAATAAATACGGAATGGTAACCATGTGCGTGGGAACCGGCCAGGGAAGCGCAGGAATATTTGAACTACTTTAATAACAGTAATAAAAAATCAAAAACAATGGCAGATCTATTAGAAAAAGATGTTACCCGTGGCGGGCAATTTCTGGTTAAAGAAACAAAATGCGAAGATGTTTTTACTCCTGAAGACTTTACCGAGGAACAAATAATGATGCGCGACATGGTAAAGGAATTTATCGATAAAGAAATCTGGCCAAATAAAAACAGATTCGAGAATCGGGATTTTGCATTTACCGAAGAGTGCATGAAAAAAGCGGGCGAACTTGGCTTGCTTGGCGTTGCAGTTCCACAGGAATATGGCGGACTCGGAATGGGCTTTGTCTCAACAATGCTCGTCTGCGACTATATTTCTGGCGCTACCGGATCGTTTTCCACCGCTTTTGGCGCACATACCGGAATCGGAACGATGCCAATCACGCTTTACGGAACCGAAGAACAAAAACAAAAGTACGTTCCTAAACTTGCTTCAGGCGAATGGTTTGGCGCATATTGCCTAACGGAACCAGGAGCAGGATCAGATGCGAATTCAGGAAAAACAAAAGCAGTTTTATCTGATGATGGTTCGCATTATAAGATCACCGGTCAGAAAATGTGGATTTCGAACGCAGGATTCTGTCAGCTTTTTATCGTGTTTGCGCGAATTGAAGATGACAAGAACATTACTGGATTCATCGTCGAAAATGATCCATCAAACGGAATTTCTATGAACGAGGAAGAACATAAACTCGGAATTCGCGCTTCTTCAACAAGACAGGTTTTTTTCAATGAAACCAAAGTTCCGGTTGAGAATATGCTTTCAGTTCGTGGAAATGGATTCAAGATTGCAATGAATGCGTTAAATGTTGGTCGCGTAAAACTTGCCGGTGCGTGTCTTGATGCGCAACGTCGGGTGACTTCAGGAGCGATTAAATACGCTAACGAGCGAATTCAGTTCGACACGCCAATTGCAAATTTCGGTGCAATACGTGCTAAAATTGCAGAAATGGCTACCTCGTGTTATGCCGGTGAAAGCGCAACGTATCGCGCTGCCAAAAGCATTGAGGACCGAATTCAGGCTCGTGTCGCAGAGGGAAGCTCGCATCAGGAAGCCGAATTAAAAGGTGTCGAAGAATTTGCAATCGAGTGTTCAATACTAAAGGTGGCGGTTTCAGAAGATATTCAGAATTGCTCGGATGAAGGAATTCAGATTTTGGGCGGAATGGGATTCTCTGAAGATACGCCAATGGAAAGTGCGTGGCGAGATGCCCGAATTGCCCGAATTTATGAAGGAACCAACGAGATCAACAGAATGCTTTCAGTTGGAATGCTGATTAAAAAAGCGATGAAAGGTCATGTCGATCTGATCGGACCTGCTACAAAGGTTGGTGAAGAACTAATGGGAATTCCGGATTTCGACATGCCGGATTACAGTGAGCTTTTTGCCGAGGAGAAAAATATTATAAAAAATCTAAAGAAAGTATTTTTGATGGTAGCCGGTGCCGCGGTACAAAAGTACGGTCCTGAGCTAGATTCGCATCAACAATTGCTTATGGCCGCTGCCGACATCCTGATCGAGATCTATATGGCAGAATCAGTTGTTCTGCGAGCTGAGAAAGTTGCAAAATCTAAAGGCGAAGACCAGGCGAAAGAACAAATCGCGATGGCCAAGCTTTATCTTTACCAAGCGGTTGATATTGTTAATTCAAAAGGAAAAGAAGGCATCGCATCATTTGCGGAAGGCGATGAACAGCGGATGATGATGATGGGATTACGCCGATTCACAAAGTATCAAAACTTTCCAAATGTGGTCGAGCTTCGTGAAGTTATTGCATCAAAACTAATTTCGGAAGGTTATTATTCGTACTAACCTATTCTTATAAATGCAAAAAACCGCTGTAATTGATACAGCGGTTTTTTTTTAAGTCTGATTTAGCGTGTGCTTAATCGAGTGGTTTTCTTCCCTGGATCACACGTAGAAGTACAACTACGATTGCGATTACCAACAAAATGTGAATTAAATTACCAGTTGCGAATCCGCCTAAAAAGCTGATTGCCCAAATGATTACTAGAATCACTGCGATAGTATACAATAAATTTCCCATGGTTACTTAGTTTAGTTAGTTATTTGTTTGTGTTTGATTATTATTTGTTGACCTGATCTTTCAAGGTTTTAGCATGTTCAAGGTGTGCTTGCAAAGTTGGAACCATTGATGCTGCCCAAGCTTTAACTTCCGGATCGTTAGCATCTTCTGAAGCTTTCTGCATTTTTTTCACTGCATTTTCATGATCTTCAACCATCATATCAGCGAATTTTTTGTCGAAATCAGCGCCCTGTTTCTGATCGTTTAATTTATTGTAGCGATCTTTTCCTTTTTCAGTAATTGCTGCCGGTAGCGCAACTCCTAGTTTTTCTGCAAACGGCTTCATTTGGTTAGCTGATTTTGTATGATCGGCAACAAGCATATTTCCAAAAGACTTAACTTCAGCGTGAGTTCCTTTAGAAGCAGCTAGTTTTCCAATTTCGATTTCCATTAAATCGTTTTCAGCAGCAGCTACCAAAAATTCTGAATCATCCTCGCGAGCATCATTGTTGTCGAAAGTCTGTTCGTTTTGTTCTTCTGCTACCTCCTTGGTATCCTCAGCTTTGTTTTCATTCTTACAAGAAGCAAATCCAAAGAATAAAGACAGAATTGCTGCGCTAAAAAATGCTCGACCTACTGTTCTAGTTCTCTTTTTCATAAGTTATTGGTTTAATTATTAATGTTTTATCTAATTCCAAAATTACTTTAGATGTTAATGTTTGCCGTTATAAAATTTCAAATGAATGTTATAATATTCTTACTAAAATAATTAACACACTTTTCACAGCGATACTGCTCGGCAACTCCCAATCAATATTTATCTTTGAGAAAATCCAAATATTATGAGACTACCAGTTATTGTATTATCCGCAGCCACATTACTTTTGACCGCTTGTAAGACCAACACCAATCCCGAGCCGGAAAAGAAATTGAATTTAGCTTTCGATTCCAAAAGCGGTAGTAATGTAAAAGGTACAGCGACATTTTCTGAACTCAAGGGTGAAGTTACTTTCACAGCCGAATTTTCAGGATTGACTCCGGGTGTCCATGCGATCCATATTCATGAAAAAGGCGATTGTTCATCTGAAGATGCGAGCTCAGCTGGCGGACACTGGAATCCTACCTTTGAGAGTCATGGAAAATGGGGAAGCGCTTCATACCATAAAGGTGATATTGGCAATTTCACAACCGATCAATATGGAAACGGAACAGTAACGATGAGTACCGATGAATGGTGTATTGGCTGTGGCGATCCAAAGAAAGATATTTTGGGTAAAAGTGTTATCGTTCATACGAAAGCGGATGATTACGTGACGCAACCTACGGGTGATGCCGGAGGAAGAATTGCCTGTACGGCGATTATCCGGTAATGCATTTAAAAATTCACGAGATTTGTCGCATAATTCGCCATTATGATTAACCCTTCTGCGGCCGGCTGGATCGACAAGTTTTTCCTTCAACATCATTTGGCGGAAATTACCGATAGGTCTATGAAGGCGTATTATATTTCGCTTCGGCAAACCGGTTTTATCTATGGCCATATTACAAAACTTCCCGCCGGCGTTGCGGTGGATCAGTTTGGTTGGGTGAAAGAAGAGGTGTCCAAAATTGGATTGCTCAACGCACTTTTTGACATTTACCGCATTTTTACAAATAATTCTGACCACATCGAATTTATAAAGCTTGCCAATAAGTTTTATGATTCGATGGATGCCTCCGGATTTAATCTTTTTAAAATTGTTTTTTCGGCAAAGCCGTCTGCAAATCTTGAGGAAATCATCGATCGGCGAGTCAAAACCAATCACGATATTGTAAGCAAAAATTTTTCGCATATAATTACAAACGCGTTGTTGTTTATCGACGTGCTGGCGTTTCACAAATTTTTGGAAGAAGGAAAACTTCCTGAAAAATATTTACAGAAAACTGAGGAAACAATAGTGACATTGGTTTCGATCGCACTTAAAACCAAGACTGTAAAGTCTCAGTACGACAACCTTCTGATCAAGCTCTTTGAGGCTTCTTTCCGATATAGTCGTTTCTCGAAAGTAACGTTATCTAATCTGGAAGATCTTAAACTGGACTATTTTACCGGTGAGCTCGACCGCTATTATTTGGTGGATATTGCAGGGATGGCTTTGTGGTCTGATGGCGAAATTGAAAACGAAGAAGCCTACTTTTTATACGAACTCGGCGATCTATTAAACGTTCAGGAAATCTTCGTGGCTCAAAGCGTACTTTCGACCCGGATTTTTTTGAACGCGCACAAAAGCGAAATTCCCTATTTCAATTATAGCAATCCGGTCAAGCATTTTTACGACCAAACCACCGATACTGTTGTTACCCTTATTAAACGCAATCGGAACCGACTTGCCAAGGAAATCAGCAAGAGCAAGGAATTGGTTGTCCTTCTTGCCCACTCGACCCGTCGTGATCTAGATCCGAAGGAAAAGAAGAAGATCAAAAAGCAGCTTTTGGAGATTTGCAAATCCATTCCGTCGCTAACCATTTTTCTATTGCCCGGTGGCAGTTTGCTTTTACCGATATTGATCAAATTTATCCCGCAGTTGCTACCCTCGGCATTCAATGAAAACTCTGAGCGGGAATAGCAGGCCGTTGTTTACAATTACCAGATTCAGCCCTGATTGAGCCGATATCCTTTTTGCAATTGGGCCGTAATGATATGACGTGTAATTTACATGCAAAAAGATAAAGGCGAAAGCAGGAAAAGCTGCATAAAAAAAAGCCACTCTTAACGAGCGGCTTTTAACTAAAACTTGAGGCGGTAAACCTCGTCGAGTTCCTTCTCCGAACTGATATTCACTTCCAGATCGGTAACAAAACCGGAGTTTAATCCGTAGGCCCAACCGTGAAGCGTCAAATCGTCGCCTTTACGCCACGCCGATTGTACAATCGAGGTTTTTGCAAGATCGAAAACCTGCTCTTTTACATTCAGCTCGACGAATTTGTTAAATCGAGTTTCTTCATCTTCGATCGAATCGAGATAAGTTTGATGAAGTCGGTACACATTTTTAATGTGACGAATCCAGTTGTCGATAATCCCTAGCGAATCATTGCCCATTGCCGCTTTAACGCCGCCACATCCATAGTGTCCGCAAACGATGATATGCTTAATATGAAGCACATTTACCGCGTAATCCAGCACGCTTAACATGTTCATATCGGAATGAATCACCATATTCGCGATATTTCTATGAACGAACACATCACCAGGTTTTGCGCCGATGATTTCGTTAGCCGGTACGCGCGAGTCAGAACATCCGATCCACAAAAGTGGCGGCTTTTGACCTTTTGCCAGAGCGGCGAAGTAATCCGGATCTAAAGCAAGTGATTTTTCGACCCATTGTTTATTGTTTTCCAGTATTTTTTTATAAAAGTCTTCCATTATTTAATTTTGATCGTTATTGTTCAGTTACGTAGTCTTTTTTATTTCAAGGAACCATTTGTTGGATTTCGGCGTCGTAGTCATGAGAAACCGAAACGTGATTTGGAACTTCTTCGCTATTTTCGAGGTTGTATGCCTCTTTGAAACCTTTGAGTTTTACTTCGATATTTTCGTCGATTGCGCGAGTAGTTCTGAATTCGTTGATAAGATCGAGGATGTCGTGTGCGATATAAACTGTATCTGAAGCATCGATGATAACTTGCGAATTTTCAGGAATATTTGCCAAAGTCAATTTTATGGCGGCCTTGTTTAAAAATGAAACTTCCTGGGCAAGATCGATCAGAATAACGTCGCCATTCTTGTACTGTTCACGTCTGAATTGATACGCTCTTTTTATGTTTCCTCTCAAAATGAACAAGATACTGATGGCAATACCTATTGCAACACCCTTTAGCAAATCTAAGAAAACTACAGAAGCCAATGTAGCAATAAATGGAATGAATTGATATTTTCCTCGCGCGTAAAAACGAACGAACAGTGCGGGCTTTGCAAGTTTATATCCGACAAGGAGCAAAATTGCGGCAAGAGTTGCCAGCGGAATCTTATTTAAAAGCGCCGGGATAGACAATACGCTGATCAATAGGAAGAAACCGTGGATGATTGTGGAGAGTTTTGATTTCGCGCCCGCGTTGTTGTTGGCTGAAGTCCGCACGACTACTGAAGTCATTGGCAAACCACCGAGCAGACCACTGAGGATATTTCCGATTCCTTGCGCTTTCAATTCGACGTTTGTGTTGGTGTACCTTTTTTGCGAATCCATGCGGTCGGCCGCTTCGATACAAAGCAACGTCTCGATCGAGGCAACAACGGCGATTGTCATTCCGGTGACCCAAACACGCGAGTCGGTAATTGCCGAAAAATCAGGTGTAACAATAATGGCGCTTAGCTCGGAAAAGGATTCCGGAACCGGTAAACTTACCAAATGCTCCGGACTTACCGCAAAAGCACTTCCCATTGAGGTAAACACTTCATTTAGAATGATACTTATTACCACGGCAACCAGGGCGCCCGGAATAACTTTGATTTTTCTGAGAAATTCGACACGTTCCCATAGGAGTAGAATCGATAACGAGATTACTGTGATCATCAATGCTCCCGGGCTAATTGCGCTGAGTGCGTTGCCGATTGCAGAGATGGCGTTTGAACCATCGTCGAGGACAAACGTTTCATTGCCATCGAATAAGGCGCTCACACCCAAAGCATGTGGAATCTGCTTCAGAATGATGATGATACCGATACCGGCAAGCATCCCTTCGATCACATTTGTCGGAAAGTAATTTGAAATTGATCCGGCTTTGACAAATCCGAGTATCAATTGCATGATTCCGCCGATAAGTACGGCCATTAAAAATATATTGAATGCGCCGAGGTCGGAAATTGCAGTCAACACAATAGCGGTAAGACCCGCGGCGGGACCCGAAACGCTGAGATGTGAAGTTGAAAGCGCACCGACGACAATTCCGCCGATGATACCCGCAATGATACCTGAAAAAAGTGGTGCACCTGAAGCCATGGCAATACCAAGGCAAAGTGGAAGCGCGACCAAAAACACCACCAAACCTGATGCAAAATCAGACTTGAGGTTTGCAAAAAGATTGATTTTTTTTGTCATACCTGAAAATATTTAATAAAATGATTCGGTACCCAATTAGGTACGCAGTAAACTCAAAGTATTAAACTTGTTCAGGAGGCGGAATAAATATAGTGGCAGAAATGTTGTCGTGCTTGGAGAAGCTCTCAGAATTAATCGAAGACGAAGTACTATCGCCGATTAAGGCAAGCTCATAAGGATTAAAATTCAGAGCGAGTTTAATATCCTTATGAACTTGTTCCTCTTCAGCTAAGGTATAAAAAACTGTAGTATCACAACTCTTTTCGATCATTCCTACTACAGTAGGAGTCGAAAGAAACGTGATAAACATGAATAATATCAGTCTTACTACAATTTTCATCACGCCAAAAGTACGTGTTGCAAAGAAAAAATCAAAAGAGTTTTTTAGTAGTTTAATGTTTTTTTAACACGGCATCCTGATTTACAGCGACTCACCAAGCCATGCATTCATCATCCAAACCGTTTTTTCTTGTTCTTTGATAAGATCGCTCATCATTGCAGAAGTCCCTTCGTCAGTGATTTCGTTTGCTTTGACCAATATATCGCGTTCTAATTGTAAAAGTTGCGATAAGGATTCAACAATTAAATTAACTGCTTTTTCGTCGTTTGAAACGTTTTTGCCGACAATTACCTTATTACATTGCAAATAATCCTCAAAAGTATGTAGGGGCGTTCCACCAATGCTTAAGATGCGTTCAGCGATTTCGTCAATTTTAATTTGTGCGTCAGTGTAAAGCTCTTCAAATTTAACGTGTAGATTAAAGAAACGCTTCCCTTTAATATTCCAGTGAATACCGCGTAGATTTTGATAATAAACCTGAAAACTTGATAACAACGTGTTCATATCGACTACCATTTTCGCAGAAGCTTCTACTGGTAATCCAATCATATTTTTTTCCATTTACTTGATTTTTTGGTTAATTAAATATAGCAAAAATTTTGGTCGTAAGCTATAAAGAATCTCGATTGATTTTTATCTTTGCATTGCCTTAAATTATTTTACGATGACTATCACTCAGTTACAATATGTGCTTGCCGTTGCGGAGTACAAAAATTTTACGTTGGCTGCAGAAAAGTGTTTTGTTACTCAACCCACACTGAGCATGCAAATTCAGAAGGTTGAAGAAGAGCTCTCTGTACAGATTTTTGACCGAAGTAAAAAACCGATTCAATTAACGGACATCGGTCATAAAATTGTAGCACAAGCCAAAAATATTGTAAGTGAGTCCGATCGGATCCGGGACATTGTCGATCAGGAGAAAGGATTTATTGGCGGTGAGTTCAGAATCGGAATAATTCCTACGGTTATGCCGACATTACTTCCGATGTTTCTGAATAATTTCATCCGGAAATATCCGAAGGTGAAGCTTCTTATTGAAGAACTGAACACCGATGAAATTATTAAAAAACTCAATAGCGGACATCTTGATGCAGCCATCGCAGCCACACCGTTGCAAGAGGATAATTTAAAAGAGATCGTTTTGTATTATGAGCCTTTTGTGGCTTACGTACCAAATTCGTTTAGTCCATCATCGGAAAGCGAAATCGAGGTTACTGATTTAAATCAGGATGACATTCTTTTACTTCGCGACGGGCATTGTTTCAGGGAAGGAATTATCAATTTGTGCAATATTAGTGGCGCGCACAGCAACCGTTTTAGAATTGAAAGCGGAAGTTTTGAGACTTTGGTGCGACTTGCCGATGAAGGTCTTGGCATTACGCTTCTTCCCTATCTTCATACAATGGATTTGCCGGAACGCGCAAAGAGCAATCTCCGACAATTTAAAGATCCAAAGCCATCACGTGAAATAAGTTTAATTTTTCCAAAAAATGAACTTAAAAAGCACATCATTGACGCATTACGGTCTACGATCGGCGGAGTTGTGAAAGGTGCCGTAACATTTCACAATGTAAAAATCATCAGTCCGAGACCTCAAAAATAAAGGAGCCTCTCAGCTCCTTTTCCTACTCGATAACAATCGACAGACACGGTTTTAATTCGGGCCTTTGATTTGTGAAATAGATCAGCCAATTTTTTAACTGCTCCAGTTCGTAGGGCAACAAATTTTTGATTGCTTTCTTGAGCTCCTTAGTGAAAAGGGCAGGATCAAAACTTACTCGCTCAAGCACCGACTTGGTGTAATCGTAAATCATTCTTGGCATAAGTAAAATATATTTTTGGTTATTGGGCGAGGTAAATTAATGATATGTAATTGTAAATTCCAAACAAATACTCGATAAAAAGCACAAAAAATCCGATAAAATGCTGAATACGTGCAATTAACGCGATGTTTTCTTACAAGTTTGAGGTATTATTTTTTAGTCCGCGCATCATTTCGCGTTTTCCGGGCGGTCCGTCCATCTTCTCTACCACAAAGCCGGCCAACTGCATATTTCTTTTGATAATACTTCTGGCTGCGTAGGTAACAAGTATTCCTTCAGGCTTTAAAGCGCGGTACATCGACGTAAATATTTCGGCGCTCCATAATTCGGGTTGCACGGCAAAACCGAAAGCATCAAAATAGATGAGGTCGAAATGTTGTTCAAACTGAAGGTCTTCAAATTTTTGTCGGAGTTTCCGAATTTTAAATTTCTCGCTCAACTGAAGTTCTGAGTCCCATTCACGTAGGTGGAGTTGTTCAAAAACTGAAGCAAACTGACCAGCTTCCAACTGATCGACGTAGTTTAAATGACTAACTTCTTCGGCACTCACGGGATAAGCTTCGACACCGGTATAGGTAATTTTGCGTTGATATTTTTCCGATTCCAGAAACGTGATAAATGCATTTAAACCCGTACCGAAGCCAATTTCAAGTATTGAAACATCATCTGGAAATAGATGAAGACCTCGCTCAATAAATACGTGATAGGCTTCCCGAATGGCGCCATGTCTGGAATGATAACATTCATTAAGTTCGGGAATGCTGATTGTGGCCGAACCGTCTCCAGTGAGGATGATTTCTCTTTTCACTATTGAATGTAAAGTTTTTTGATACGCGGAATTGGTCCGCCGCATTTAGCCTCATGACATTTGATGCAAGCGTCGATACCGTTGTTGAAATGCTTTTCGGCATTCGTGGGATCCTCGTAAATAAGTTGTTGGGCTTTAATGAACAAACCTGCTTGTTCTTTGAAAAAGTCGTCGTTTTCTGTTTCGTCAGTAAGTGCCGCCTTGTGAATCTCAAGAAAATGCGTTGGAAATTCGCCGATTTCTTCCCCATCCGCAATGCGATTTCGAAGACGTTGGTTGTCAACATACATTTGTTCCATCAGTAGAGACATTTCGGAAAGTTGGTACATCTCAAATTTTTTCTTTTCCGAAACCGTAGTATCGACTTCACGTGGCTCGACTTTTCCGCAAGAAACGACAATAAGAAAAATACCAATAAGATAGGATAACCTCATTACTCTTTAATTAATACGCCATCTGCTTGGAAAGCGTAGGTCACCTTTGGCTCCGTAATTTTATTAATTTCTTCTTGTGATTTTCCACCATCTTTAGCATAATGCTGCAATTGCGAAACAGAAATTACATCAACATATGCACGTCCGCCTACAATTGCTTCCGATCCGTCGGCATTTAATGGGACAAAAAAGCCATAATCCTTGAATCTGACAAAAGCTTCTTCGCCCGGCATTGCCATCGACATCCAACATCCCTTCTTTTTGCAAACCTCTTTAATGGATGATTTGAATTTGACTGAAATAGTATCGCCTGTTTTCAGGTTCTTATATTTAGTCAGCATTTGCGCTGGTGAAAGTACATTGTCGGCCGTGATTTTCTTCCCAAAAGTAACGTAACTTACTTTATCGGAAGATTGTTGTGGTTTTTCAACGACAACATCTGCAGATTCAGTATTAGCAACTGAGCCTTCATTTTGAGATTCTGTAACCGTATTTACGACTTCATCACGCCCTACTACCGGTATTGAATCCGTGGCGGCAGGCGCTATGGTTTCAGTTGACGTTTCGCTGTTTGTGTTTTTACAGCTAAATAAAACAATCGCAACTGCAACGATTAATAAGTTCTTTTTCATTATTATAATTTGAAAAATTGAAAAACAAAAATACACAGTTTCAGATGAATCCGCCGCTAAAAGTCGAAAATTCGCCTTCGAAAATCTGTTTTTCGGGTTAAAACAATTTCGAGAAGTCGGGTTTAAAATAAAGCGGACCTTTCATCACCTTTCCGTCTTCGCGGTAAATTGGCTTCATGTCGGCCCCAAGCTTACTCATATTACTTCGCTGTATTTCGTCAAAAACCTTTTCGATCTTTTCCTGAAGGCCGTGTTCGATGATGGTTCCGCACAAAATGTATAGCATATCGCCAAGCGCATCAGCTATTTCCTGCATATCGTGATTCTTTGCAGCTTCCAGATATTCTTCATTCTCCTCTTTCATTAAATTATATCTCAATTCAATTTTCGAGTCGGGCAATATTGAAGTTGGCTGATTTTGATAGCCGATCTCGAAGGCTGTGTGAAAATCTTGAACTGCGTCTAGTTGCTTTTTCATTGGTTGTTGATTGAATTTCAAAATAAACACTTTCTAATTTCAATTTCACTAATTTTGCAAAAAAAGTAAAAATGTTTACAGAAGGCCAACTAATCTTTACCGCTATTTTTGTTGTCGCGTTTGTAGCCGTCACGATCTATGTTTATCGTCGGGATTCGCGACTTCACAAAGTGTATTACAAAGGGAGTTATAAAATACTCATCGGCTTTTTGTGCTTCATACTATTTTTATTCTTTATTAAAGGATTCCTTAAACACTAGAGAACTCCATGCGAATCCTTAAGTATCTTGTTTTTCTTGCTATTTTGTTATTTGGTGCCGGCCTCGTGTTTATTGCGACTTCCGATAGTTCGTATACGATTACCCGGACGAAATTTATTAAGAGTCCTCGTAACACCGTTTTTAAATTTGTCGAGGATTATTCGCTGTGGAAGATTTGGTTTTTAGGCGATGATCCGACGATGAAATTCACGATGAAGAACTCGGCTGATTCGAAACCCGGTTTTAAATGGAATGGCGAAGCCGGAAATGGCGAAATCTTTACTGATGCCATCATTGGCTCTGACAGCATAATTCAAAATATCGTTTTAAACGAGGCGCCTGCCAAAGGCTATTGGACATTTAAAGACAGTGCAAATGGAACTCTTGTTAAATGGAGAATCGTAGGCACATTGAGTTTTAAAGATAAATATTCCGCTGCTTTGCAAGGTGGCGCCGAACATTTGGTGGACCGAATGTACGAACGAAGCATTTCAGTTTTACAGAAAACGGTTTCAGATGAAGTTCGGAAGTACAAAATCAGGATTGAAGGTTTATCAGAAGTTCCGGCTAAGTACTATTTGTATCAAAAAATTACCAGTAAAGAGTCAGATTTAAATCGGAATATCAGGATCATGATGACTCGGTTAGAATATTTTGCTGATAAAAATAAAATTACGGTTGCCGGTGATCCGTTCGTTGTATATAATCATGAGGACCGTGCTAAAAAATTAGCGACGATTTCAGTTTGCATTCCGGTTACCGAAGAAATATTCTTAGTTGAACCCAGCGATGTCTTTTTCCATAAATTGCCTGGATATAAATCTGTTAAGACAACTGTTGAAGGTGATTATTCACACTTAGCCGAAGCTCGCGCCGCATCATTAAAATATATCGAAAAATATAATTACAAGGCTGATTTTCAAACCAGTAGAGCCGAATTTTACCGTAATCGTTCATCGTCAGAAAAACTGCCGTCGAAATGGAAAACTGAAATCCATACTCCCATTGGCGTAAATGTCGCTCCTGAAGCTAAAGTGACCCAACCGGCACGAGCAATTCGTCCTCAGCCAACTGTTTCGACTCCGGCGAATGACGAATTTGATCTTTAGCGTAAACTATTGTCTTTAAGTAGGTAGCTATATTTAGGTATAGTTTAGATGTCAGTTAGTTACCTGATAAAATTGGCAGTAAAGATTATTTATTCAAAATCGCTCAAAAGTATACTTTTATCGACTTTTGATGCTGTTCATCTAGAAATAATTTGGAAAATTACATTATATAGTATCTTCATCCCATAATTACAAATAGCTTACAAGTCCCCAAAACTACACAAGCTTAATTTGAAGGTTTTAAGTCGCGATAAAGCCGTCGTCTACTTTACTATGATTTTAAAATTTGTCACGAAAGTGGAAAAATTATTCAATCATTTAAACCAATTAAAATTAAGCTTATGATTACAAACAAACTATTTAGTATGGCCATCACAGGTTTGGCTTTACTATCCTCGTCACTAGCTGCAGCGCAAGCTGAGCCGTGTTACGCGTCAACTGTCTTAGGCTATGTTGCGGGAACGCAAAACAGCCCGAGCGAACCACTTGACTCAGGAAGAACCGATCCTAACAAAGCGTTGGGAATGCCGGAAAATGACAATACAATGAACTTTGTCACTTTAGGTTATGGCGGTTCGATCACACTAGGATTTAGCGGTCCAATATACGATATGCCGGGTAACGACATTCGAATTGTTGAGACTTCATTTGCATCAAATGATTGCTTAAGCGATGGTGTTGAAAAAGCGAGCGTTTATCTTTCATTAAACGGACTTGATTTTATTTATGCTGGCGAAGTATGCCGTAACGGTTCAGTTGATATTGCAGATACGTCATTAGAATACGTAACAGCAATCAGAATTGTAAACCACGATGACAGTACTACTTTTGACGGTTACGATGTTGACGGTGTTGTTGCGATCAATGGCTGTGAAACTACTGGTTGCCACGCCTTCCAACTTGTTGACTACTACCAGGGAACACGAGGAAATGGTCAGCCAATCACTGATCCAATCCGAATCGATCCAAACCGCTGTCTTGGTGCTCCACAAAATAACCGATCAAATGGTGCGGCTAACTTCTTCTCTCTTGGAAAAGATGGTTACGTAGTTTTGAAAATGGGTGGATATATCATTACTGACGGAACTTCAGCTCCGGATTTGAGAGTTTATGAAACAACCTGGGGTAACCATTCTTGTGAAGCTTATACTGAATATGCTGAAATCTCAGTTTCTTACGATGCAGTTAACTGGTATTCATTAGGGACTCACTGTCAGAATGAGAACATTTCTCTTGACTTAGATGCTTATATTCCAGGTGGACTTCAAGTTACTTATGTGAGAATCGCAAACGACGGATCGCTTGGAAATACAAATGACTTCTTTGATGTAGATGGTGTTACAGCTCTTTGGGGTTGTGATTCTGGAGTAATCGTAGATAGAGGTGGTTGTAGCGCAACTACTTTCAGTGGACTTGGTTATGTTCAAGGTACTAAGAAGAATGGTAGTCCGATCGCTGCAAACAGAACTAATGCTTTGAATGCTCTAGGTTACCCACAAATGGATGATACCATTAACTTTGTAACTCTTGGATATGGAGGTTCTCTCCAATTGACATTCACAGGTAGCGTACTAAACGAAGAAGGTGATGATTTGACAATCATTGAAACATCATTCGGTAGCCCATCATGTGCTAACTATACTGAAAAAGTTGACGTAGAAGTTTCAATCGATGGTGAAGCATGGTATCCACTTGGTACAGGTTGTATGGATTTCTCAGTTGACATTAGCTCGGCTCCGATCTATCTTCCATATATCAACCACATTCGTTTGACAAACAATTCTGAGTCACTTACCGAGGACGGATTTGATGTAGACGGAATTATTTTCCTTCACGCATCTGATTGTCCAGAAGACGATGATACTACTCAAGGCCCAATCCAGAGATTGTCTGCTGAGTTGACAACTTACCCTAACCCAAGTGCAGGTAACTTGAACTTTAGCTTCACGTCTTATGTTGAAGGAAAAGCGTCACTTGAGCTTTACAACATCAATGGTCAGTTGGTATCGAAAGTATTCAACGGCGATATTGTACCAGGTGAAGAAAACGTAGTAGAATTCGATGGTTCTTCTTTACCAAACGGACTTTACATTACTCGTCTGCATACTTCAGACGGTACTATCACAGGAAAAGTAGTTATCACACACTAATCTTTTTTACTTAATAACTTAAAGCCTCGCATGTGCGGGGCTTTTTGCATAGTTGACTATTCAATTATAAATTCTGGCACAGTAGTTGGTTTGAGCAAAGTGTAATACTTTTCTTCATAACGCCTAAATTTTAGAAATCATGAAAACAAAATTATTTTTCCTACTGGCCTTTGTCTTAACTAGCTTAACAATAATTGCGCAAGATAAAACAACAGTTACAGCAACAACTAATGATATTAGCGACAACCTAGATCTGCGAGCAATTGCATCTATTTTTGGTGACGCCGAAGATCTCGAAGATTTTGAAAAAAGATTGAACAATCCCAAAACGCAAATTTCAAACCTAGATCTTAATGGTGATAACCAAGTAGACTACTTAAGAGTAATTGAGTCAGTTGAAGGTAACACTCACCTGATAATCATTCAATCGGTTCTGGGAAAAGACCTCTATCAAGACGTTGCAACAGTCGAAGTTGAGAAAGATTCAAACAATAGAGTTCAGGTACAAGTGGTCGGTGACGTGTATATGTACGGTCAGAATTACATCTACGAACCAGTTTACGTTCATCAGCCAGTTATCTACACAACATTCTGGCGTCCTAATTACCGGCCATATTATTCTACGTGGTATTATGGATATTATCCGACATACTATTACGGATGGAACCCTCATCCGGTCTTCGTGTATCGCAATCACATCCATCATCACATAAATGTACACCATCACTATAATTATGTAACCGTTAGAAATAGCACTAGAGCCGCTGCTATGCATGGAACACGACGAGGTAACAGTTATGCAGTACAATATCCGGAGAGATCATTTAATAACAGAAATGAGAATACCACTAACCGATATGAATTGGTAACCAGATCACAAAACAATTCGGTTAGAACGGCTAACAATGAAAGAGCTAACGTCAATACTGGGACAAGAAGAACGAATACCGCAGCAAATGTTGCCCCCGCTACCAGCCGAAATACATCTACGGTTCGCAACGCTGATGCAACACGCACAAGCAGCAATGCAGTCAGACCTGCAAATCCGGCTACTACTAGACAGAATAGTGTTAGCACTCGTAGTCAAACGACCACACCAAGTAGTTCTATATCCACACGTTCAAACAGCGTAAGGACTGCAACACCGGCACGGGTTAACACTCCAACGAGACAGACAACAACTGCACCCACAAGAGTAAGTCCGACAACTAGAACATTAGCGCCACCGTCAACAGTAACAAGATCTAACCCTGCACCGGCGCCGGCAGCGGTGAGATCATCAAGCTCTTCAGCCCGAAGCACGCCAGCAGCGAGCACGTTGACTAAAAGCATTTCAACTGAACGCTCTTCACGAAGATAAATTAAAGCACCGCCCATCGCGGTGCTTTTCGTTTTAAAAGATTTCACTACAAAGAGATTACATATACTATTAAGTAGTATTTTTGTCATCTTTTTTCTGTATTATGAGTTCACATCAGAAAGGTCAACTTAATAAGGTCTCCTTCGCAGGTCTCCTAATTACATTAGGAATAATTTACGGCGATATCGGTACTTCACCATTGTACGTGATGAAGGCAATCATCGGGTCAGGTCTGATAAATGAAGACACTGTTCTTGGCGGCGTTTCATGTATTTTCTGGACACTGACTCTTCAAACGACAATCAAATATGTCTACATAACATTAAAAGCGGACAACCACGGCGAAGGTGGAATTTTTGCTTTATATGCATTAGTAAAGCGAACTAAAGTTAAGTGGCTAATCGTTCCAGCCGTGATCGGCGGCAGCGCACTTTTGGCCGACGGAATTATCACGCCTCCTATTTCTGTTTCGTCAGCGGTCGAAGGTCTACGAACTTTTTATCCGGATCTTAATACGGTTCCCATTGTAATCAGTATACTTTTCGTACTCTTTTATATTCAACAATTTGGAACTAAACTAGTTGGAAAGTTTTTTGCCCCAATGATGTTGGTTTGGTTTAGCATGCTCGGTATTTTGGGATCAATTCAAATTGCTGGGCATTTCGAGGTCTTTAAAGCCATCAATCCGTATTATGCGATACACCTTTTGTCCATTCATCCGGAAGGTTTTTTCGTTTTAGGAGCGGTTTTCCTCTGTACGACCGGAGCTGAAGCTTTATATTCCGACATGGGTCACTGTGGCAGACCGAACATCAGAGTCTCGTGGATCTTCGTAAAATCAATGCTGCTTTTAAATTATTTCGGGCAAGCCGCATATCTAATCGGACATCAAAATCAGACACTTGCCAGTTTGGGCGGCGAATTCGGAAATCCATTTTACCTGATTATGGCAGATTGGTTCAGGCCATTCGGAATTGCCATCGCAACAATGGCCGCAGTTATTGCCTCGCAAGCGGTAATCAGCGGATCATTTACAATGATTAACGAAGCAATGAGGCTAAATTTTTGGCCAAAAGTCAAAATTAAATACCCAACTGAACTCAAAGGCCAAATCTACATTCCGTCAGTCAATTGGTTGCTGTTCCTAGGTTGCGTGCTCGTAGTTTTGTATTTTCAGGTTTCAACAAATATGGAGGCCGCATACGGACTTGCAATAATTCTTTGCATGATGATGACTACCTCACTTCTCACCTATTATATGTTGATAAAGAGGGTAAATCGCCTTTTTATTTTAGCGATTATACTTACTTATTTGTTTATCGAAGTTTGCTTCTTGATCGCTAACATGAAAAAATTTGGCGATGGTGGAAACTTTACCATAGCCATAACAGCGATACTAATAGGATTGATGACCACGTGGTTCAAAGCTAAAAAAATCAGCAAGAGCTACACGAAAATTGTCAAAATCGACAACTACAAAAAGGTGTTGGCCGAACTTAGCGCCGATCTTTCGATTCCTAAATATGCCACTCACCTTGTTTATATGACCAATGCGGGTCGCGCTGACGAAATCGAAGAGAAAGTCATGTTCTCAATCCTGCAGAAACGACCAAAACGAGCCGACATTTATTGGTTCGTCCATGTCAATATTTTAAATGAGCCGTATCGCTCCGAATATAAAGTAACCGAAATAATTAAAGACGATCTCTTCCGAATTGACTTCCACCTTGGTTTCCGTGAGCCAACCAAAATCAACTTAATGTTTAAAGAAGTAGTTCGCGACATGGTTAAAAACGGTGAAGTCGATATCACAAGCCGATATGAATCATTAAATAAAAACAATATTATCGGCGATTTTAAGTTCGTCCTTTCAGAGAAGTTTTTGTCGAACGACAGCGAAATGCGTTGGCACGAGAAAATCATCATGAATACGTACTTTGCCATTAAAAAACTTAGCCTTTCAGAAGAAAAGGCATTCGGACTCGACAGCAGTTCGGTAAAAATTGAGAAATTCCCAATGGTATTGCATGCGCCTGAAAAAATCGGACTTACAAGAATACCATAATTAACTGGACCACAGTCCGAAAACAATAAAATGAGATTACACAGAAATTTGGTCTACACCACTATCGATTCACTTCATGCAATTTTTAATGAAGGTGAATACGCAGATAAAATTGTAGCACGCGCCCTAAAGAAAGATAAACGATGGGGAAGTTCCGATCGTAAATTTGTGGCTGAAACTATTTATGAAATTGTGCGATGGAAACGCCTCTATGCTGAAATCGCTGAAGTAAAAGAACCGTTTGATCGCGATAATTTGTGGCGAATTTTTGCGGTTTGGGCTGTCCTTCGCGGTTATCCAATTCCGGATTGGCGTCAGCTTGAGGGAACACCTGAGCGCAAAATCAAAGGCCGTTTTGATGAACTTTCAAAAATTCGCGTCTACAAAGAATCTATTCCGGACTGGATGGACCAACTCGGAAGTAGTGAACTTGGCGAAGCTATTTGGTCAAAGGAAATAAGTGCGCAGAATCAGCCGGCTAAAGTTATTCTTAGAGTCAATACTTTGAAGACTACCAAAGAAAAACTTCGCGCGATTTTGATGGATTTAAACATTGAAACCGAATTTCTTAACGACCGTCCAGACGCGTTAGTTCTGAAAGAACGTGCAAATGTGTTTTTGACCGATGCATTCAAAGAAGGATTGTTTGAAGTACAAGATGCAAATTCTCAACTGGTTGCTGCTTATCTCGATGTTGAGCCTGGAATGCGTGTGGTTGATACATGCGCAGGCGCCGGCGGAAAAACGCTTCATCTTGCATCGCTGATGGAAAATAAAGGTCAACTGATCGCCATGGATCTTTATGAAAGCAAATTGAAACAACTAAAATTGCGAGCCAAGCGAAACGGTGCATTTAACATCGAATATCGCATCATCGACTCAACGAAAGTGATCAAAAAGTTGCAGGAAAAAGCTGATCGCGTACTTATTGATGCACCTTGTAGCGGACTTGGCGTGTTAAAACGTAACCCGGATGCAAAATGGAAACTCCAGCCCGAGTTCATTGATAATATCCGGAAAGTTCAAGCTGAGGTTTTAGAAAGCTATTCGCGAATTGTTAAACCTGGCGGAAAATTAGTATACGCTACATGCTCAGTCTTACCATCTGAAAATCAGGAACAAGTAAAGCGATTTTTAGCTACTGAAACTGGAAAAAATTTTAAATTTGTAAAAGACACAAGCTTACTTGCAGCCGAATCTGGATTTGACGGGTTCTATATGGCACAATTTGAGCGAAAACAGTAATCTATGAAAAAGTTTTACACCCTTCTGTTAATTGGAATTATTACGTCGACTTTCGCGCAGATTCCATCCAATTATTACAATTCGGCCACAAGTACGGGTTATACCCTGAAAACTCAGCTTTACAACATTATCAAAGGTCATAACAATCAAGGATATGCCGGTTTGTACACCACCTATATCTCATCAGACCGCGATTACTATTATGAAAATGACGGGACACTTTTAGACATGTACTCTGAAAAGCCAAACGGTCCTGATTCTTATACCTATTCCGCGACAAGTCAAGGCGATCGCTGCGGAAATTATAGCGATGAAGGTGACTGCTACAATCGCGAACACATTATTCCACAATCAGTTTTTGGTTCTGCGTCCCCAATGTATGCTGATGCTCACTTTGTTGTTCCATCTGATGGCTATGTTAACGGAATCCGTGGAAATTATGCGTTTGGACGTGTTGGTACTGTGGATAGGATTACATCAAACGGATCAAAACGTGGTTACAATCTTAACTCAGGATATTCTGCAGGATATAGCGGAATGGTTTTCGAACCAATAGACGAATTTAAAGGTGATATCGCTCGGATGATTTTTTACTTTGCAACAAGATATGAGAACAATGTTGGAAATTATACGTACAGTATGTTTAATGGAACAAGCAATCAGGTTTTTACGCCTCATGCAATTAATGTCTTGCTGACATGGGCGAATCAAGATCCGGTTAGTCAGCGGGAAATTGATAGAAATAACGCAGTTTATAGCAGGCAGTCAAACCGAAATCCCTTTATCGACCAGCCGGAATATGCGATGGCAATTTGGGGCAGCCTTCTAAACACCGATTCTTATACGGCAATACAAGACGTTTCGATTTATCCGAACCCGTCAAATGACAATCGCGTTCACATCTATTCTGAAACCGAAATAACAAATATTCAAGTGGTCACCATAAGCGGACAAATCATTCGCGAAATTAGCAATCCTGATTTCGCTGAAAATACCTTTACTTTAAATGATTTGCCGAGTGGCTTCTATTTCGTGCGACTCAGTAATCAAACAGCCGAGACAGTTAAAAAACTAATCGTCAACTAATAAAAGCCTCACCTAGTGAGGTTTTTTTTTGCATTATATATTTATTCAGGATCGAATAGCATACATTTGCCATCCTAATTTTTTTTAAATGAATAGATTTTTTCTTTTGATGTTATCAATTTCTTCGTTGATAGCATATCCTCAGGCGGGCGCACCAGCGCCGTACTACAACGGATTTAATTTTTCTCAATCAGGTACTTCGCTTAAAAATGCCTTAGCGACTAAAATTTCCACAACACATTCCAGAACGCTTACGTATTCACAGGCTGAGAATGCAATCAAAATTATCGACTTAGATCCAGATGACGCCTCAAATTCAAATGTCCTGCTTCTTTATGGTTTCAGCAGTGCGATTTGTCCTTCTGGAAGTTCATCGGATAACGATCACCGCAGACGTAACAAAAACAGCGACGGCGGTGGGGCAAATTGTCAGTGGAATCGCGAGCACACATATGCCAAATCACTTGGTACACCAAATCTGGGCACCACAGGTCCAGGCGCCGATGCGCATCACTTACGTGCGGCAGATGTTCAGCGAAATGGCGATCGCGGTAGCGAGAAATTTGCGGACGGAAATGGAAATTCGCGTTCAATCACTTCTTCAACCTGGTATCCCGGCGATGAGTGGAAAGGCGATGTTGCCCGAATGATGATGTACATGTACCTTCGATATGGCAACCGTTGTCTACCAAAAAATGTTGGAACCGGCCCAACTGTAGTGACAGATTCTAACATGCTTCAATTGTTTTTAGAATGGAATGCCCAAGATCCCGTGTCTCAATATGAGGATGATCGAAATACGTATCTTGGAAATGCAAATAATCAATACGGTCAAGGCAATCGAAACCCATTTATCGACAACCCATATCTCGCTACATTAATTTGGGGCGGACCGGTTGCTGAAAATCGTTGGCCTTCACTCGCAACAACCGAATTTACTTCTGTTTCAAAGGCGATTATCTATCCTAATCCGTCAAACCAACAAATGGTGAATGTTTACAGCGAAAGTTCTATCGACAATATTCAGGTAATCAATATCAACGGTCAGGTAATTCTTGAAATTGAAAACCCGGTATTTCAGAATAATACATATCCGATTCAAAATCTGAATTCCGGATTCTATTTTATCCGACTACAGGCAGATAATCAAACTGCAACTCATAAAGTTATTGTCAACTAACCGACAATCTAATGCAAAAAAAATCCCGGCCACTGTGTGACCGGGATTTTTTATATCTCATTATTTCTAATCGTTCATCGATATTAGAAATTCTTCGTTATTCCTCGTCTTCTTGAATCGGTCATTGATGAAATCCATCGCTTCAACCGGATTCATATCTGATAGATATTTTCTCATGATCCACATTCTCTGAATCGTTTTCTCATCCAAAAGAAGATCATCACGACGCGTACTTGAAGATGTAAGATCGATAGCTGGGAAGATTCTTTTGTTTGCAATCTTTCGGTCAAGCTGAAGTTCCATATTACCGGTTCCTTTAAATTCCTCAAAGATCACCTCGTCCATTTTTGATCCGGTTTCTGTTAATGCGGTTGCAATGATACTAAGCGATCCGCCGTTTTCAACATTTCGGGCAGCCCCAAAGAAACGTTTCGGCTTTTGCAACGCATTGGCATCAACACCACCACTTAACACTTTTCCCGAAGCCGGTTGAACCGTATTATAAGCTCTCGCCAGGCGCGTAATCGAATCAAGTAGGATAACAACATCATGTCCACACTCAACTAATCGTTTTGATTTTTCTAAAACAATGTTGGCAATTTTAACGTGCTCTTGTGGTTCGCGGTCAAAGGTCGAAGCAATCACTTCTCCCCTAACGCTTCGTTGCATGTCAGTAACCTCTTCCGGACGTTCGTCAATCAAAAGTACGATCAGATAAACTTCAGGATGATTTGCCGCGATGGCATTAGCGATATCTTTCAAAAGCATCGTTTTACCGGTCTTTGGCTGCGCAACGATCATTCCACGTTGCCCCTTCCCGATCGGCGAAAACAAATCGATAATCCGGGTTGAAATTGTACTTTGCCTATCCGCTAATTTGAACTTTTCCGTCGGAAATACCGGCGTTAAATGCTCAAATGACACACGGTCACGAACAACTTGCGGATCATGTCCATTGATTTTTAAAACTTTGACAAGCGGAAAAAACTTCTCACCTTCTTTTGGAGGACGAACAACACCTTTAACCGTATCCCCGGTTTTTAATCCAAATAATCTGATTTGAGACGTAGATAGATAAATATCATCGGGCGATGCCAAATAATTATAATCCGACGAACGTAAAAACCCATAACCATCAGGCATCATCTCCAGCACGCCTTCACTTTCTATAATTCCATCAAACTCAAAATCAGCATCACGGAAATTATTCTTCTTTCCTTTAAAATTCTGATTTTGATTGCCTTGATTCTGATTCTGCGACTGCTGATTTCCGGCGTTTTGGTTAGCCGGATGCTGATTTCCGTTTGGTTCACGACGCTCCTGCGGCTGATGCTGCGGTCGGCGATCGTTCGGATTTTGATTTTTGAGCTTGTTTTGCTGCTGTTGCTCTTGAGTATTTGGCGCTGGTTCAGCAACCTCCGTTGGAGCATCTGTATTTGTCGCTGCAGGCTGAATCGCCTTTGCAGCAATTTTCTTTTCGTAATTAGATTTTTTAAACTTAACCTTCGGCTCTTGCGCCTGGCCTTGAACCACAGGCTTTTCACTTTCAGGTTCTACAGTTGGGGCAACTTCTTCCATAACAGGCTCAGTTGTTTGCTCTTGCTCAAAAAGCGACTTTCGTGGCATGATCGCCGGTTTATCACCTTTAATTCGCATCCGTTTGCCCTTGGGCTCGGCCGTTTTTTCATCCGAAGTAACTTCCGCCACAGTGGGCACAGCCTCAGGATTTGCCGCCTGAAAATCCAAAATTTGGTAAATCAGTACATCTTTTTTAACGCCGTGGTATTTGATTTTTTTGGTTGCTTTCGCGATTTGCTGAAGCTCAGGTAGCTTCATTTCTTGTAATACAGAAATATCTAACATGTATTAAAACGTAAATTAAGTGATAGTGTGGAGGTAAGTGTGGTAGTAAATCTGAAGATTTGGAAGTGCGTTCCGGTGAATTCTTATGCAATAATACAAATAAATATTAATCAAACAATAGTAAAATTTCTAAAAAGAAAATATATTTTTGCACTGCTGATCAAGTAATCATGTTACAAAGAATACAAACTGTTTATATTTTGCTCGCGTTCCTGACCTCGGCCATCTTGCCGATGTTCTTTGCGTTGTGGACACTCGACAACGGCCGCGAATTTTATCTCATGCAAAATCCGGTATATGCTGCCCTAACCGCACTCTCGGCTGCATTTATCGCCTACTCGCTGGTCAGCTTCAAAAAAAGACAAAATCAGTTCGTGGCTAACCGACTGACAATGATATTGAACTTAATTTTATTAGGCTTGTTTTTATATCGATCGCTAACTGTATCTGGAGAAACCGAAAACGTTTCTGAGAAAGGTATTGGGATGTTTCTTCCTATTGCTTCTATCGTTCTGTTGGTACTTGCCAACAAAGCCATCAAGAAGGACGAAGATCTCGTAAAATCTGTCGACCGACTGAGATAATCCTATAAACTTAGTTTATTTAGTGCGAAGAAAGTCCGGCTTGCCAGCCGGATTTTTTTGTTTACGACTTTTTTGGCGCCTCCACCACTTCAAGGTCCGAAATTTTCTCGCCGTCAATCACAAACCTAAGCATCGTCCGAACCTGATGAAATCCGCTAATTCCGGCCGCACCCGGATTCATATGCAGCAGATTCAAATTCCTGTCAGCCATCACCTTTAATATATGAGAATGCCCGCAAATAAACAGTTTCGGCGGATTTTCAACCAACATTTCCCTGATTCCAGCAGCATATTTTCCGGGATATCCGCCAATATGCGTCATCAAAACCTCCACGTTTTCACACGTAAACCTGTTATTTAGGGGAAATTCCATCCTCGCTTTCGCGCCATCAATATTGCCATAAACCGCTCTAAGTGGCTTCAATCTCTGAATTTCATCAGTCACGCGCAAGTCGCCAATATCGCCCGCATGCCACACTTCATCCGCCATCCGTACATATTTCAAAATCGTCTCATCTAAAAATCCGTGAGTGTCGCTAAGCAAAAGTATTTTCTTCATCAGTATCAGGAGCTATTTCCCGCTTTTCGCCTTTATCTCTCCGCAAAGCTTCGAGGATACCGGCTTCAATCGGGGCTAGGGCTTGGTCGGTTCTTGGGTCAAAGGTACAAAGTTCAATAAACCCGCGACCTTCAACAGCATACTTTACCAATAATTTAGAACATGCTAACTTCTATTTCTTCGTAACTTTGTATTTTATAATCAACTCTTGAGATACTTCGTCGAATTTTCATATAAAGGAACAAATTACCACGGTTGGCAAATTCAGCCCAATGCGCTTTCCGTACAACAAATGCTTAACAACGCGCTTTCAGTCTTGCTCAACCAAACAACCGATACCGTTGGCGCCGGTCGTACTGATAGCGGAGTCCATGCGCGTCAAATGTTCGCACACTTTGATTCGCCTGCAATCGACGACATTCCAAAACTGATTTATAAATTAAATTCATACCTTCCAAAAGATATCGCCATTCACAACCTGATTCCGGTTCATGACAGCGCCCACGCACGTTTCGACGCCACATCACGCAGTTACGAGTATCACATTCACACGAAAAAAAATCCATTCGCAATCGACAATAGTTGGCTTGTGTCGCAACCGCTCGATCTCGATCTGATGAATGCCGCAGCTGCAATGCTACTCGGCCATCGCGATTTCCAGTGTTTCTCGAAATCAAATACCGACGTTCACACGTTTAATTGCGAGATAACCGAAGCTTATTTTTCAGCAGGACCGTCTGGACTGACCTTTAAAATTTCAGCCGATCGTTTCCTGCGAAACATGGTGCGGGCAATCGTCGGAACCCTTGTCGATGTTGGTACAACCAAACGATCAGTAACCGATTTTGAACAAATAATCGAAGGTAAAAACCGCCAAAATGCCGGAAAATCGGCACCGGCTCACGGACTATTCCTAACCGAGGTCAAATACGACTACATCAAAAGTTAAATGAAAGCAAAAGCATTCGATACTCGTCTTTTTAAAAGAATTCTTCAATACACAAAACCATATCAAACAAGGTTTAACGGTGTGGTTGTCTTTGCCGTGCTGCTTTCTATTTTTGCGGCGCTCCGTCCATATCTGCTCAAACATACTGTTGATGGATACATCCAAACTAATGATTCCGTCGGGCTTTTGTACTATATCGTCTTGATGGGAATCGTCATGCTAGCCGAAGTATTTTCACAGTTCTACTTTGTTTATTGGGCAAACTGGCTAGGTCAGGACATTGTAAAAGACATCCGGGTCAAACTTTTTCAACACATGCTTAGTTTCCGGATGCGATACTTCGACAACGCGCCGGTTGGTCAGCTTGTTACGCGATCTGTATCTGATATCGAAGCCATCGCCCGTATTTTTAGTCAAGGACTGTTTATGATTATCAGCGATTTATTAAAAATGATTGTCGTACTCTTCTTTATGTTCTATATGAACTGGAAATTGACCTGGATCGTTATCATCGCCATGCCAATTCTGGTTTATATCACCCGGATTTTCCAAAGAAAAATGCAAATCACTTTTGAAGAAGTCCGAACTCAGGTCGCCAACTTGAACACTTTCGTTCAGGAGCGCGTTACCGGAATGAAAATTGTTCAACTTTTCAACCGCGAAAATATCGAAGCCGAAAAATTCAAAACCATAAACGACAAACACCGAAAAGCTTGGGTAAAAACAATTTGGTACAACTCCATCTTCTTCCCCATCGCCGACATCATTTCGTCGTTGACTCTTGGCTTTATTGTTTGGTACGGCGGACTTCGAATCATCGCCGGTGACGAGATCACAACTTTTGGAGATTTGTTCTCCTACACCATATTTATCGGAATGTTGTTTAATCCGCTAAGACAAATCGCCGATAAATTCAACGAAATGCAAATGGGAATGGTTGCGGCTAACCGCGTGTTCGCCATTCTCGATACCAGCGACCAAATTCAGGACAAAGGCCGAATCGTAGCGCCGTCATTCAAAGGAAACATCTCGTTTTCAGATGTTCATTTTGGCTACCTCGAAAATGAAGATGTCATCAAAGGCGTTGACCTTCAAATCGAGGCCGGACAAACCGTAGCCATCGTAGGAGCAACCGGCGCCGGAAAATCAACCATCATCAACCTCTTGAACCGTTTCTATGAAATTCGCAGCGGAACAATCAGCATCGACGGTGAAAATATCGATCATTACACCCTTGATTCGCTTCGCAAGCAAATTGCCGTGGTGCTTCAGGATGTTTTCCTGTTTGCAGATACGATCCTTAACAACATCACGCTAAACGACCCTAACATCACCCGTCAGGATGTCATCAAAGCCGCAAAAGAAATTGGCGTCCACGATTTTATCATGAGCCTTCCAAACGGCTACGATTACAACGTCAAGGAACGCGGCGTCATGCTGTCTTCGGGACAACGCCAGCTCATCGCATTTTTGCGGGCGGCCGTCAGCAATCCCGGCATTCTGATTCTGGATGAGGCTACCTCGTCGATCGATTCATATTCTGAAGATCTGATTCAGCGCGCCACCGAGACAATTACCAAAGGCCGAACCTCGATTGTCATCGCCCACAGGCTTGCAACGGTGATCAATGCCGATCTGATCATTGTCATGGAACAAGGCCGCGTGGTCGAACAAGGAACGCATCAGCAGCTTCTCGCAAAGCAGGAAGGACATTATAGAAATCTGTACTTCTCGCAATTTCTGGTCGAAAAAGAAGCCTAATTTCAGCCAAAGCCTTTATTTCCAATTTTACACGTTTAAAAATATTTGCGTATTTTCGCTAACTCAAAAACCATAAGAATTACCAGATGAAATACGATATTATTGTTCTTGGTAGCGGGCCCGGAGGTTACGTTACGGCAATCAGAGCATCGCAACTCGGATTTAAAACTGCGATCATTGAAAAAGAAAATCTTGGCGGAGTCTGCCTGAACTGGGGTTGTATCCCAACCAAAGCGCTTCTAAAATCAGCTCAGGTTTTTGATTACCTCAAACATGCTTCAGATTATGGTTTGACCGTAACCGCTTTCGACAAGGATTTCAGCGCTGTCATCACACGTTCAAGAAGCGTTGCCGATGGCATGAGCAAGGGAATCCAGTTTTTGATGAAAAAGAACAAAATCGACGTCATCGAAGGTTTCGGAAAGGTTAAGCCGGGTAAAAAAGTCGAGGTTAAATCGGCTTCAGGAACCACAACCGAATATACCGCAGATCACATTATCATCGCAACCGGAGCGCGCTCCCGCGAACTTCCAAACCTTCCGCAAGATGGTCAGAAAGTAATCGGTTACCGTCAAGCGATGAGCCTTGAAAAACAACCAAAGTCAATGATCGTCGTTGGCTCAGGTGCAATCGGTGTCGAGTTCGCGCACTTCTACAACTCAATGGGTACCGAAGTAACCATCGTTGAATACCTTCCGAACATTGTTCCGCTTGAAGATGAGGACATTTCCAAGCAAATGGAGCGCTCAATGAAAAAAGCGGGCGTGAAAATCATGACCAATTCGTCAGTTGAAAAAGTTGACATCTCCGGAAACGGCGTAAAAGCAACAATCAAAACGGCAAAAGGCGAAGAAACTCTTGAAGCTGAAATCCTACTTTCGGCAGTCGGAATTAAAACAAATATCGAAAACATCGGACTTGAGGATGTTGGAATCACCACAGATCGCGACAAAATCATCGTTAACGATTTCTACCAGACTAATATTCCGGGCTATTACGCAATTGGCGACGTGGTTCCAGGGCCTGCACTTGCTCACGTGGCATCTGCTGAAGGAATTACGTGCGTTGAAAAAATCGCTGGACTTCACGTAGATCCAATCGATTACGGAAACATCCCGGGTTGTACCTACGCATCGCCTGAAATCGCGTCTGTCGGACTTACCGAAAAACAAGCAAAAGAAAAAGGATACGAACTAAAAGTCGGAAAATTCCCATTTTCAGCATCAGGAAAAGCTAAAGCATCCGGCGCTTCAGACGGTTTTGTTAAAGTAATTTTCGATGCAAAATACGGAGAATGGCTAGGTTGCCACATGATCGGAGCCGGCGTAACCGATATGGTTGCTGAAGCTGTGGTTGCCCGAAAACTCGAAACAACGGGTCACGACATCATCAAATCGGTGCACCCGCATCCAACGATGAGCGAGGCCATAATGGAAGCCGCCGCCGCCGCATATGGCGAGGTCATCCACATATAAAAAATAAAAATGTAGAAAACTCCGATACTTTTATCGGAGTTTTTTTTGGGCGTTGCCTAAAGGCCGGGCTTTCTGCTTAATCCCTCGCTAAATCGCTCAGGGATATCGCTGCCAAACCCTAACGCAGGCTGTTACTCGACCCATTGCAAAGTTTTAACTAAAGCTTTTTAAGAATGTTCGCACTTCATCGGTTCGCTTGATGTAAAATCGTGCAACCGTCTTTTTAAAACCAACTTTGATTGTTATCGCCCGCCTAGGCAGTTCCTCAAACATGTGTTCATCGGTCCAATCATCGCCAATGGCCATCACAAAATCGTACTTTGTTCCGGTCATCAATCTCGTCGCAGCTCTGCCCTTGCTAACGCTACTGCTCTTGATTTCAATCACCTTGCTTCCTTCCAAAACCGATAAGCCGTTGTTGGCAATCAAACTGGTCAAAACCGTTGTCAGTTCCATTGTGCGCAAATTGGCGAGCTCAGGATCCGCACGACGGTAATGCCATGCAAGCGAATATTCCTTTTCCTCGATAAAAGTTCCCGGTGTTCTATCAACATACTTTTCCAAAATCGGCCGCAGGTTTTCTTTCCAATCATTTTTAAGATGCTCGATCTTTTCCCACTCCTCGCCTTTTCGTCGAAGCCAAACACCATGGTCGGTAATCAGCGAATAATCCCGGTCGCCAAACCACTTTTGCATAATTTCGTGATCTCGTCCGCTGATGATGGCAACTTCCGTATTTGGAAGGGAATTAAGCGAATCAAGCAAGGCATATAATTCTGCGTCCGGCGAAGCGTCTTTCGGGTTATTTTTAAAACCGACCAGCGTTCCGTCATAATCCAATAAGAACAATCTTTTCTGCGACTTTTTAAATTTCGACAACATCGCCTTGTGAAGTTTTGGCTCTATCGCTTTTGCCTGAACAATTAACCGCGCGTTTTTGGTCGTATCTAGAGCTTGCAAGAATTCGGATGCCCACTTGTCAACGCTATAAGGTCGGAGGCGATTCTGCAATATTTCCATTCTGGTCTTTTGTTCGTCAAGTGGCATTTCAAGCGCTTGTTTCAAAGAATCGGCAATCTGATCGTAGTTGCTCGGATTTATCAGCAATGCTTCAGTCATTTCTTTGGCCGCGCCCGCCATTTCACTGAGAATAATCACGCCGTCTTTATTTACTCTGGTGGCCACATATTCCTTTGCCACAAGGTTCATTCCATCGCGAATCGGGTTAATCAGCGCTACATGCGAAGAAGCATACAAATCGATCAGATCCTCAAATGGAACTGCCCGATAAAAGTACCAGATCGGCGTCCAGCTAACCGACGAAAACCGGCCGTTTATCCGACCCACAAGTTCATCCGTTTCACGTTTTAGTTTTTGGTATTGCGGAACATTCAGCCTCGAGGGAACCGCGAGCATGATCAATCGTACTTTTTCTATAAATTGAGGATACTTGTCCAGAAAATACTCGAATGCCAAAAGCCGGTTAGGGATTCCTTTGGTGTAATCAAGCCGATCAATCGACAATATCATTTTAGTTCCGGAAGACGCATTAAAATGCATGCTCAATTTTTGTTGGAACTCCGATTGGTCATCGGCTTGATTCTGCATGTGTTTGAAAGCGGCGTTGTGGAATTTCTCATAATCAATTCCCATCGGAAAGGAATCAATTTTCACAATTCTATCGTTGAAAACCACGTCGTTGAACTTCACTTCCAAACTTAAAATACGTTTGCAGGAACTCAAAAAGTGACGCTCATAATCATACGTATGAAAACCGATAAGATTTGCCCCAAGCATTCCTTCAAGCAATTCTTCACGCCACGGAAAAGTCCTGAAAATCTCATAAGACGGATACGGAATATGCAAAAAGAACCCGATTAATGCGTCCGGTCGTTTATCGCGGATCATCTTTGGCACCAACAAAAGCTGGTAATCGTGAATCCATATTCTATCGCCTTCCCGGATTTGTTCGATCACCGCGTCGGCAAATTTCTGATTGACGGATTTATAGGCTTCCCATTCTTCTACCTCAAATTTCGCATATTGTAAAAAGTAGTGAAATAAAGGCCAAAGTGCATTATTGCTGAAGCCGAAGTAGAATTTCTCGACTTCATCTTCGGTCAGCAAGATGTTCTGACATTTCGCATCAGAAACGATTTTGTTTACTTGTTCAGTAAGATCGCCGGTAAGGCTTTCGTTCGTAACGCCACTCCACCCGATCCATAGTGTATCACCCGATTCGTGCACGGATTTCAGACCGGTTGCGAGGCCGCCCACACTAGGTTTAACGGTCAACTCCGAGTCTGTGATTTTTACGTCGAGTGGCAATCTGTTTGCAACAATTATAGTTTTACTCATCAAAAAGTGGTTGTGTTTGCTCGTGTTTTAGTAAATTTAAGGAAAGCTATTTGAATAAAAGTTAATAAAAGTTTAATGGAAAATCTAGATTACGGAATTATAGGAAATTGTAGAAGCGCGGCAGTTATTTCAAAAACCGGGTCGATTGTGTGGAGTTGTCTCCCTGAATTCGACTCATCTTCAATCTTTGCGAAAATACTCGATGAGAAGATCGGTGGCAGTTTTGATGTTTTGGTTGGCGATGATTATAAAGTTTCGCAATTTTATCTCGAAAACACCGCCATATTGATTACCTCGTTTACAAACGGCACCGATACATTTGAGGTTCGCGATTTTATGCCCCGTTATAAAAAGGAGAATGGAGAGATTCATACGCCGCCTGAAATTGTTCGCTTTTTTAAACTCATTTCCGGCAATCCGGTATTTAGAGTCAACTACGACCCAAAACTAGAATATGCGATTGATGAGACTTTTACCTATAATAAAGACGAGTATATTATCAGCATAACAGATACTAAGAAGTTTGACAGCATATTTTTATACAGCAACTTCGACAAACAAAAAATCATCGACGGCCAGGAAATCACGATGACATCCGACGGTTTCTTTTCGATTACCTACAACGAAAAGCTGTTCAATCCGAGTACCTATAAGATCAGCCTGGATTTTGAGCGAACAAAAGTTTACTGGCTTGAATGGAGCGACAAGACCCCACAATATCAAAAGTATAATGACGAGATCGTTCGGAGTGCGATCACACTAAAAATGTTGTCATATCAAAAAACGGGCGCTGTTTTAGCAGCGGTTACCACGTCGATTCCTGAAACCATTGGCGAGGTTCGAAATTGGGATTATCGTTTTTGTTGGATTCGAGATGCGTCGATGGTGATCAAGGTTCTGGCAACTATTGGCCATAAAAAGATGGCGAAGGATTATTTGCAGTTCATCATTGATATTATCCCCGATAAAGACGAGAAGCTGCAGATTATGTACGGAATCAACAAAGAAAAGATTCTTACTGAAGAATTCCTCGACCACCTTGAAGGTTATCAGGGAAGTAAGCCGGTTAGAATCGGGAATGCGGCTTATATTCAGCGGCAGAATGACATTTATGGAATTCTGATGGATGTCATTTATCAGCAGCTGATTTGGTTCAGCAACGATTTGGAAAATGGCGAAGAACTTTGGAACATTACCAAAGGAATTGTCTGGGTTGTCGAGAAACACTGGCGTGAACCCGATAAGGGAATTTGGGAGTTTAGAACCGAGGAACGCCATTTTACTTTTTCGAAGATTTTGTGTTGGGTTGCGGTCGACAAGGCAATTAAAGTGGCACAAATCCTTTCAAAGACCTCAAAACTAGAAAGATGGAAAGCCCTTGAAGCCGAGATCAAGGAAGATATTTTTAAAAATGCGTGGAGCGAAAAAGCAAATGCGTTTGCCCAATCATATTATAGCGACGATCTAGATGCATCGGTTTTACTGATGGAATCGTATGGCTTTATCGACGCCAAAGATCAGCGGTATGTAGATACGGTAAAGGCCATCGAGCGCGAACTCAGCAACGACGGACTTCTATACCGCTATAAAAACAAAGACGATTTCGGATTGCCGTCGTCATCGTTTACAATTTGTACCTTTTGGTTTATTAACAGCTTGTACAAAATCGGCGAACGAAAAAAAGCGAGACAGTTATTCGAAAAACTTTTGACCTACAGCAATCATTTGGGATTATTTAGTGAGGACATCGACTTTAAAACCAAACGCTTACTTGGGAATTTCCCACAAGCGTATTCGCATCTGGCATTGATTGAAACGGCGATCAACCTTTCGAACATCACTGAAGAAGAACGTGTAATCGGAGCTCTAAGCTGATTCGTTGTTGCTTTCGATACGGGTTGACGGTTAAAGCGGAAGGAAATAGCCCTAGCCCGGATGGGAAGCGGCATCCTTTTTTTGCGACGACAGGAGAAAAAAAGATATAGCGGACAGCCGGAAAAGCTTCAAAAAATCGGAAAAACAAAAAGATAAATCATGGCTTTTTTCCTCGAAAATGGAAAGAGCGAATTCGCAAAACGTTAACAGTTGTTCGAGGTTTAACCCGTGAAATATTAATCGACTTTTTTGTAACTTCACGCTATTAAAATTCGTAGATGTCGCTAGTAAATGATTCGTTATCGCCGTTGCAAATGCCTTATTTTTTAAGAGGTAGCGGTGAAATGGGCAAAAAAATATTCGAGTATAACTGGTCGGAAAATTCCATTGGAGCTCCGCATATTTGGCCTTCAACACTTAAGGCGTCGTTAAACATAATTTTGCATTCGGATGAGCCGATGATGATTTTGTGGGGCGATGACCAGCAGGTGGTATTTTACAATGATGCGTGTGCCGATTTGCATTTTAAAGACGTCGTTTACAATCCTTCAAAAGCTGAAGGGAATTCTGAGTCATTTCAACGCGAGCAGCTGCTAATTGACGCTGCTCAGGTGCTTGTGAGCGGTGTTCAATTGCAGAACGAATTTGCGAAATTGGCGCCTGTTTACTCCGACAACGACCAGCCACATGGTGTTTTGGTCACTTTTACAAAACCGCAAAGTGTTACTCCGGAACAGCAATTTCAAAACTTAATCAGGCATGCAACTGTTGGCATTGCGGTAGTAACAGGTGATGATTGTGAAGTTCGGATGATGAACGACGTTCTCGGACAGCTCGTTGGAAGAAATGCGATGGATTCGATTGGCAAACCGATGTTCGAAATGTTGCCCGAAACGGCAGCTGAATTTCGTCCGTTAATCGAAAACGTACTTGTTACCGGAAAGCCCCAATATTTATATGATTACCCATACTTTGTTTATATTGGCGAGGAGAAAAAAGAAGGCTTTCTCAACATCATTTATCAGCCGTACATTGATGAAAACGCGCAGATTCAAGGCGTGATGATTCTCTGTCACGACGTTACGGAAGAGATTGCCACGCGCCAGATTGCCGAACAGCGCAAGCATTTATTCCGCCAACTCGTCGACGAAGCGCCTGTTGCAATCGCATTGTTTAAAGGTGAAGACCTGGTTATCGACATTGCAAATGACCAGATTATGGATTTTTGGAATGTGACAGATGTCGTTGGCAAGCCGCTTTTGGACGCTGTTCCTGCTTTAAAAGGCCAGCCGTTTTTTGATCAGTTAGTCGATGTATACAAAACCGGAAAAACCTATATCGAACAAAATGCAACGGTGAATTTACGTCGGGATGGCGAATTGAGACGTTATTATTTCGATATTACTTTTAAACCGATGAACAATGCTGATGGCGAAATTTTCGGTGTAATGGATGTTGCTGTTGATGTTACTGACAAAGTTTTGGCGCAACAACGCATTACTGAAAGTGAGCAGAAATTAAAAAGCGTGGTTGAAAGCGCTCCGTTTCCGATCGGGGTTTATGTTGGCCGTGAGATGATCATCGAATTGGCCAACCAATCCATTTTGGATATTTGGGGAAAAGGAAATGATGTGATTGGAAAATCGTATACCGAGGTTTTGCCCGAACTTGAAAATCAAAAAGTCTTTGAGCAACTTCAACAGGTTTATGATACCGGTCAGCCACTACATATTAAAAACGCACAAATTGACCTAATCGTCGATGGTAAACTCAGGGTTTATTTCTTTGATTATAGTTTTACTCCAGTTTTTGATTCAGAAGGAAACACCTATGGCGTGATGAATACCGCTGCCGATGTGACCGAACTGAATCTTGCGAGTCAGAAATTATCTAAGAGCGAACGCAACCTGCGGAACATCATTCAGCAGTCGCCAGTCGCCATGTGCATATTACTCGGTGAGGATTTCGTTGTTGACATTGCCAACGAAAGAATGTACGAACTTTGGGGAATTGATCAGGAGCAGGTTTTGCACAAATCGTTTTTTGAAGCGCATCCGGCAACCAAGAATCAGGGGCTTGAAGATTTATTATTAGGAGTTTACCGAACCGGAAAGCGGTTTTCGGCATTCGAACTTCCGGTGATTCTGCCACGTGACGGTGTTCAGAAAACGGTTTATATCAATTTTGTTTATGAAGCATTTTACACCTCTGAAGACGAAATTGGCGGAGTGATGGCTGTTGCGGTTGATGTGACCGAGCAAGTTTTGGCTCGCAAGCAAATTGAACAAGCCGAGGAACGTGCACGATTGGCGATCGAATCGGCTGATCTTGCCTCGTATGAGCTTGATATTGAAACCGACGAAATCAAAAGCTCACCTCGTTTTCATGAAATATTTGGTCGTGAAAATGCTGCCGACCGTTTGGAGTATACGAGTCAATTCCACCCAGATGACATCGAAATTCGCAACAAAGCCCATGCTGATGCATTTATGAGCGGAAACCTGCATTATGAAGCGCGGATCGTTCACCCGGATAATTCCGTGCATTGGATCAGAGCCAAAGGATTGGTGATTTTTGACGGCAATCAACCTAAAAAATTAATCGGTATTATTCAGGATATCACCGAACAAAAGCAATTTGCCGAAGAATTGAGTACACAAGTTAGAAAGCAAACCTTGGAATTAAAGCGATCTAACGAAGATTTGCTCCAGTTTGCGCACGTCGCCAGCCATGATCTTAAGGAGCCGGTTCGAAAGATAAAGGTGTTTACCTCCCGATTGGAAGATGAATTTTCGTCAATTTTACCAGAGCGAGGTCGCGCCTATCTCGATAAAGTTCACAATGCAACCAACCGCATGTTTGCGATGATCGATGGCGTACTTTCATATTCGACGCTGAACGCAAATGAGCAAAAGCTCGAGGAAATCAACCTGAATCAAATATTTAAAAATATTGAGAGCGATCTTGAGATCGTGATTCAGCAGAAAAAAGCCACGATAAATGTTTCGCATTTGCCTGTAATCCAGGGAGCTCAGGTATTGATTCATCAACTATTTTACAACCTGATCAATAACTCACTGAAATTTAGCAAGACTGATGTTCCGCCGGTAATCGATGTAAAATCGGAGGTGATAAACAGATTCGGGCATAAACTCGTACGCATTATCGTGAGTGATAACGGAATCGGGATTGAACCTGAATACGCTGATAAAATATTTGGCGCATTTGCAAGGTTGAATGCAAAGGAGCAATATGAAGGAACCGGTCTTGGACTATCGTTATGTAAACGCATTGTTGAACGCCATTACGGGTCGATTTCTGCGACCGGAAAAGCAGGTGAAGGCGCCGAGTTTACGATCATGCTTCCAATGGAACAAATCGAACAATATATCTAAACTGATTTCAACACATCGACGAAATAGTCAACGTCTTCTTTTGTATTAAAACAGCTGAACGAAATTCGCAATGACGGTTTTTTCAAATCTTCATCGCATAAAACTTCTGCCAGTACATGCGATGGTTTGGTGCTTCCCGACTGACATGCGCTACCACGAGAAACCGCGACACCTTTCATGTCGAGTTGAAACAAAATCATCGAAGTTTTCTCTTCACTCAGTGGCAAACATATATTAATCAGATTGTAGAAAGTGTCTTTTCCGTTGATTTTTGCCTCGGGAAAACACGCTTGAATCTGACTGATTGCATATTGTTTTAAGTTGGTTATGTGTTCAACTTTTTTCGGAAGATCAGTGTATGAAAGTTCGAGAGCTTTTGCCATTCCGACGATATTGTGAATCGATTCGGTTCCGGCGCGTAATCCTTTCTCTTGTTCGCCACCAAAGAAAATCGGATTTAGCTGAAGGCCTTTTCGGATAAAAATAAAGCCGATTCCTTTTGGTCCGTGAAATTTATGAGCTGACGCGCAAATGAAATCGACCGGCAGTTCTTGCATGTCGAGTTCCACTTTGCCAAGCGATTGGATTGTATCAGAGTGGAAATAGGCTTGATATTCGCGACAAATAGTTCCAACTTCTTTAAGATCGATAAAAGTTCCGATCTCGTTATTAACGTGCATCAGCGACACAAGCGTCGGAATATTTTGTGAAAGTAACTGGACAAGATGAGATACATCCACGCATCCATCGGATTTAATTTTCACGTAATCAACCGTCACTCCAAATTCGGCTACGACGGCATCGACCGAGTGCAAAACTGCGTGATGTTCGATTTTGCTGGTGATGATTCTTTTGACCTTCAAATCTTTAACAGCCGATCTTATCACCCAGTTATCAGATTCCGTTCCGCCAGATGTGAAAACAATTTCCTGTGCCGTGGCGTTGATGAGTTTAGCGATTTTTTTTCGCGATAGCTCCAACAAATTTTTTGAGTGACGCCCGAAACTATGGGTTGATGACGCGTTCCCGAAATTATCGGCAAGTACGGTTGTCATTTCTGCAACTACTTCAGGATGAACCTGCGTTGTTGCCGCGTTGTCTAAGTACACTGTTTTCATATTATCTTGGGGAAATACTGATTGCTGTTCCACCTCCGGCTGCAAGATTAAGGGAAATTTTGCTTTTGGAAGTTACCTCAATGGTTTTGATTTTATATGCTTTTGGATTTTTTTGCCAATGGCCGTCAGGTGCGTCTTCGTAAATCGTTGCCGTATACTTTTGATTCGGTGTCAAAAAGTTCAACGAAATCGTGCTTTTGCGCGAATTCTCATCGGTAATTGCGCCAACAAACCAACGCTCGCCACCTTTTTCTTTTCTGGCAATTGTTACATAGTCGCCCGGTTCTGCCTCCAGAATCCTGGTATCGTCCCAATCTGCCGCAACATCTTTTATGAACTGAAATGCATCGGCATGTTTTTCATAGTTTTCAGGAAGATCGGCCGCCATTTGTAGCGGCGAATACATAGTAACGTAAAGCGCCAATTGTTTGGTAAGCGTGGTCTGGACTTGTTCTTTTTTTGTTTTATCGTAAGAACTCATTTTAACTTCGAAAATTCCGGGAGTGTAGTCCATCGGGCCACCCAAGAGGCGGTTGAACGGCAAAATAGTTTCATGTGCCGGTGGATTTCCGTTACTCCAGGCGTTAAATTCGTTTCCGCGAGCCGCTTCAGAAGCGATATAGTTCGGATACGTTCGGTGTACACCGGTTGGACGAACAGATTCGTGCGAATTAACCATTATCTTATAGTCCGCTGCCCGTTGAACCACGTGATTAAAATGATTTACCATTGTTTGACCGTCATGCCATTCGCCACGTGGAATTATCCGGCCTACATAACCAGTTTTAACCGCGTCATAACCGTACTTTTTCATATGATCAAAAGCGCGATCCAGGCGACGTTCGTAGTTTGCGACCGAGGCCGAAGTCTCGTGATGCATGATCAGTTGCACATTTTTAGATTTGGCATACGCCGATAATTCTTCGATGTTAAAATCGGGATATGGCGTTACAAAATCGAAAACTTCTTCTTTCCAGTTTCCGAACCAATCTTCCCAGCCAACATTCCAGCCTTCGACAAGTACACCGTCAAAGCCGTGCTTAGCAGCAAAATCGATATATCTTTTCGTATTTTCAGTAGTTGCGCCGTGTTTGCCTGTTGGTTTCAACTCGTTTGACGATTGCGCATTTTGTGATCCTGCATAATCCCAGGTGGCTACTCCGACATGCATTTCCCACCAAATCCCAACGTATTTCATCGGCTTTATCCATGAGGTATCATCAATTTTTGATGGCTCATTGAGGTTCAGAATCATTTTAGAGGCCAGAATATCACGCGCATCATCACTTACAATTACGGTTCTCCATGGCGTATTAAACGGCGCTTGAAGGTAAGCAAGATCACCGATCGCATTTGGCGCCAGATCAGAAGTAAAAGTAAAATTCGATTGATCAAGCGTGAGGTGCATAACCGGATAGTTGATCACGGCAGCTTCGAAAATATTGATATACAATCCGTTATCGGACTTCATCATCAGCGGCGATTGAACTCGTGTCTTAATCATCGGGCCTTTGAAACCGATTCCGTTGTTCATATCGAGTTTATCAACATCAATCTGCGAAAGTTTTGTTTCGTTGTAAACATATTCCTGACTGTCAAAATCGCCCGGAATCCAAAATGCTTTATGATCGGCCGCCAAGTTAAACTGAGTGTGTTCTTTCGAAACAATAAAGTAATTCAGTTTTTCTTGTTGTGGAAATTCGTATCGGAAAGCCAAACCGTCATCAAACAATCTAAAGCTGATATTCAATAATTTACCGGATGTGTGCTGAAGATCGACTTTAATCTCGTTGTAATGGTTGCGAATGGTTGAAACTTCGCCTAAAACCGGTTTCCAACTTTGATCAAACGATGAAGATTTTGTGTTGATCACCGTAAATCCGGTTGAAAAATCGTCGTTATTTTTAAGTGTAAAGCCAAGGTCGCTTGAATGGACCACTTGTTTCCCCTTATATTTAAGCGAGTAAGCAGGCTTATTGTTTTTGATCGAAAATTCAAGTTCGAATTCGCCCGAAGGCGACTTTAATTTTTGGGCCGAAGTTGTAGCCGAGAAAAGCACCATTAACAGAAGTATTAGCTTATTTGCCATCTTTCGATTTTCAAATGAGTTGCAAATATAGTAATACATCAAGTTTGTGAAGGCGATTCGGTAAAGCTTTTTGTCATGAATTATTTAAAAACCTATATTTGTTTACTAAAATGAGGTTATGAAAAAGGTATTTGCGCTGGTGTTATTTTGTGTGTTTTTTGCGAGTTGTGACGATGGTGATCTGACGGTTGACACCATAGATTTCAGCACTGTTAACGCCGCTTCTTGTGAGAATTTAATCTACAAGGTTTCCTCAAACGAGGCACTCATCATCCAACTTCCCACTTTGCAAGCTGCCATCATCAATGATCCAACACTTGAAAGTGCGCCGAGAATATTTGAAATTAACGGCACGACAACACGCGTGATTTATCGTTCTTATGATGGTACCATTTCCGGCTCAAGCTTCTGTGCGTCAGTTCCTCCTGCTAATCCTGTAGTTCAGGAAGAATGGACTGCTTCATCAGGAACAATCGAGATTTCGACCTTTGCCGTAAAGACAGCCAATGCCAATCTTGAAGGTGGCGAAAAAATTACGGGCTATCGTCATCAGATCATTTTTAGAAATATCACTTTCGATAAACCAGACGGAAGTCAGCTTTATGAAGTGTTTAATTTTGGAAATTACAATACGACTACGCCAAATCTCTCATTTACTTTTACAGCTCCTGCCGACCGTTGTGACTCGGGACGACTTTATAACTGGACATCGACCGAATCAATTATTCTGGACAATTTCGACAATTCGCTTCTGGCAAATGAAGTCACTCCGCTTGATCAGCCAAGAACAGCGCTACTGGGAACGGAATCCAACATACTGACTTTTAGCGTTTTTGGCGGTGGATTATCCTCGTCTTATTTCTGCGCAAATCCGCAGCCCGTTACTCCTGAACCTATTCAAGTTTGGAGCGGTGCACCTGGAACTCCGAATGTTTCAGGTGTGATTGAAGTTCATACCACCACGACTTCGGGCGGATTTATCCACGAAATTCATTTGCGAAATGCCACGTTAAGAAGCGGCAACAGCGAGTTTATTCTAGCCGACGATTTCCTTTTCGGAACCATCATCACCAATAATTAATCGGTTTTTTGCTTGAAAATAACTTCAGTTGCACCAAGTCCGTATTTCTGATAATTAGCATCGCGAAACACGAGGTTGTCATAGCGACCAAGCATAAAATCGAGTTCTGCTTTTAGCACGCCTTCTCCTACTCCATGAATAAAAACAATCTTTGGAATGCGGTTGCGAATGGCGTGTTCAATATGTCGTTTTGCCGTTTCCGATTGCAGATCGAGTATTTGATAGTTCGACATCGACCTGAAGTTCTTGGCGAGTTTTTCAATGTGAAGATCGTATTCAGGTGGTGGAATTTCGCCCTTAATTTTCTCTTTAACAAAGCTTCGGGGTTTCGGAATTTCCTTTTGTTTTTTGACTTCGTTGAGATTGAATCCGGCGGTTCCGGAATTTAGCAAGCTCGTGGATTGTATTTTGATAAGTTCCGATGGTTGATAATTCAGCGAAAAACCATCATCGGTTTCAACTGTAATCTCGCCGCCGGAAATTTTGGTAACCACGCCATTTAAATCGTCATCAAGTACCGACACACGATCACCGATATTATAATTTGTCATCATCTTCATTTTGGTTTTTACTCGGTGTCCTCGCGCTCAATCGCATCATGCAATACATAAAAACTATAACTGCGCCGGCGGTTATTAACACGTTGGGCTGCTCTTTGTCTTGTTCGTAAAACGCGATCAACACCGCAATAACGAGAACTGGTAGTAGTACTTTATTCATCATAATTAATCCTTCAAAAGTATAAAAGAAAATTCTGAGGTTGATTTTTGGTTGTTTTTTTTTCTTAAACTTGCAAAAAAAGCCGCAATGGATAAATATATGCTTCCCTGCATGAATAAGCAACTCTTCGGGATCGATTGCCCGGGTTGCGGCACACAGCGCGCTTTTATGTCGCTTATGCGTGGCGATTTTCTTGAAGCGTGGAATTTATTTCCGGCAATTTATTCTACATTACTGCTGTTTTTACTCATAGGTGTTCACTTAATCGACAAAAGCCGCAATTACACCCGAATTATTATCGTGACAGCCATTGCAAATGGTGCAATTATGATATTTTCATACCTTTACAAAATGACAAACCTCTAACTAAACTTAAAAATTATTTTATGGAAAAAAGAAATTTACCAAATGCAACCGCGGTTCTCGTCTTGGGTATACTTTCGATTGTAACATGTTGTTGCTATGGTATCATTGGATTAATCCTCGGAATTGTAGCGCTTATTCTTGCGGCTAAGGACTTGAAACTTTATCAGGAAAATCCGGAGTTGTTTTTGAATTACAACAATTTGAAAATCGGACGTATCCTTGCCATCATCGGTATTGTTTTAAGTGCACTTTACCTGCTTGTAACTGTTTACTTCTATGTAACTGTAGGCGAAGAAGGAATGAATGACTTCCTGGAAAATCTTAAGATGAAAGCCGAACAACAAGAACAACAAGATTATTAAAAATCAAAATCCGCTTTTCAGCGGATTTTTTTTTGATTACTTCTCAAATTGCTTGAAAGTCTTTATGATGATATTGGTGCAATCCAGCAATTGCTCTTCGGTCATAACCAAAGGCGGCGCAAATCTGATAATATTCCCATGAGTAGGTTTTGCCAGGAGTCCGTTATCTTTCAGGGCCACACAAATATCCCAAGCTGTTGAACTGTCTTCGGTATCGTTGATTACCACAGCATTCAGCAATCCTTTCCCACGGACAAGCGTGGCGATGTTTGATGTTGCAATGTATTCCGCCAATTTCTCACGGAAAAGTTTTCCCAATCGATCGGCATTTTCAGCTAATTTCTCGTCTGTAACAACTTCAAGCGCCGCAATTGCCACAGCCGCAGCAAGGGGATTTCCACCAAATGTAGAACCATGTTGACCCGGTTTAATCACATTCATGATCTCGTTGTTGGCCAAAACTGCAGAAACCGGATAGACTCCGCCCGAAAGCGCTTTCCCCAAAATCAAAATATCCGGAGTTACATTTTCATGCGCCACAGCAAGCAGTTTTCCCGTTCTGGCGATTCCGGTTTGAACTTCATCAGCAATAAACAGCACGCCATTTTCTTCGCATAATTGTTTTGCTTTTGTAAGATAACCATCGGCTGGAACGTAAACACCGGCTTCGCCCTGAATCGGCTCGACTAAAAAACCGGCAACATTTTTTTGCGAAAGTGCTTCTGACAACGCATCTAGGTTATCGTAAGGAACAGATACGAATCCGGGTGTATACGGACCAAAGTTCTTTTTTGCGTTGTCGTCGTTTGAAAACGAAATAATTGTTGTTGTCCGACCGTGAAAATTTCCATCGCAAACAACGATAACAGCTGCTTCTTCAGAAATTCCCTTTTTTTCATATGCCCATTTGCGGCAGATCTTGATCGCAGTTTCAACAGCTTCAGCTCCGGTATTCATCGGAAGAACCTTATCGAATGAAAAATATTCAGTGATGAACTTTTCATAGGGACCAAGTTGATCGTTAAAAAAAGCGCGTGATGTTAGCGTTAGGGTTTTCGCTTGATTCACCAACGCATCGATAATTCGCGGATGACAATGACCCTGATTTACCGCGGAATACGCCGACAGAAAATCATAATATTTTTTTCCCTCAACATCCCAAACATAAACGCCTTCACCCCGACTTAAAACCACCGGTAGCGGATGATAATTGTGAGCGCCATATTCTTCTTCGAGATGCATCATTTCCTTTGAAGATGCCGTGCCTACTGCTGTCATAAAAATGTATTTAAAAAAAAGTACTACAATTCCTGCTTATGGAGAGAAATCACCCACAAGCAAAGGTACAAAATCCGAAAAATCTATTTGAAACTTAGTTCAGCGTTGCTTCCGACGAGATTTTCGTATTGAGAAGCTTTGAAACCGGACAATTTTCTTCGGCCTTTTTAACCAATTTCTGGAAGTCGGCGTCCGAAATTCCCGAAATGTTTCCCTTAACCGTCAGGTGTGAACTTGCAATTGCGCCGTCCTTGAAATCAATGTCGCATTTGGTTTCGAGGCTACCAACTTCATAGCCTTCTTCGCCAATAAATGCCGATAATTGCATGGTAAAACAACCGGCATGAGCCGCTGCGATGAGTTCCTCGGGGTTGGTACCGACGCCATCTTCAAAACGGGTTTTAAACGAATACTGTGAATCCTGCAAAACCGTACTTTGTGTGGTGAGTTTTCCGTTGCCTTCTTTTACTGATCCTTGCCAAACGGCTGTTGCGTGTCTTTTCATGGTTTATTTTTTTAGTGATTTCTAAAGTTACAAAAACACTTTTAGTGAACGTGCTTTGTTTGAGAGGTTTAATATTTTTATATGATTTGAAGGACTCTCGGATGAGAAAATAAGGACGAAATGCGAAAACCCGGCTGAAGTTATTTTCGGCACTCGCGCCAGGGGTTGTAGCAAAGTGCCGTGCACTGCGAAAGACCCGACCGCGTTGTGCGCTCTTGAAAAGCGCATAAGGCGGTGGCGCCCAAATTCAAGAAAATCGGAAGAAAAATTGCGATTTAATAGCTACTTTTGCGGCATGGGAAGAAAAAATACTGCAAAAGCTGTTTTTCATAATGTTAAGGTGCTCGATGCGGGCGCGAAGGGTGTTTCGGTTGCGAAAGCTCCCGATGGAAAGGTAATTTTCATACCGAATGTGGTTCCGGGTGACGTTGTTGATGTGCAGACTTTTAAAAAGCGAAAGGCTTATTTTGAAGGAAAAGCGATTAAATTTCACGAATATAGCGCGCATCGTGCGGCGCCAGTTTGCATTCACTTTGGGGTTTGTGGCGGTTGTAAATGGCAAAACATGCAATATTCGCAACAACTTTTTTACAAGCAAAATGAGGTTTATAACCATTTGAAACGCATTGGAAAGGTTGAACTTCCTGAATTTGAACCGATTTTGGGATCGGCAAAAGAGTTTTTCTATCGCAATAAAATGGAGTTTTCGTTTTCTGACAGTCGCTGGCTTACTGAAGACGAAATTGGTTCAGATTTGAATTATGACGACCGAAACGCGCTGGGATTTCACATTCCGAAAATGTGGGACAAAATTCTGGATATCAAGAAATGTCACTTACAGGAAGATCCCTCGAATGCCATCAGGAATGAAATTCGGGCGTTTGCCAATGCCAACGGAATGTCGTTTTTTAATCCGCGAAACCACACCGGACTTCTTAGAACGCTGATGATCAGAACTGCATCGACCGGCGAAATCATGGTGTTGATTCAGTTTTGTGAGGACGATGTCGAGCTGCGAAATCAGCTTTTGACTTTCGTGGCCGAGCGGTTTCCGGAAATCACTTCGTTATTATATGTGATTAACCAGAAAGCGAACGATACTTTATACGATCAAACTATTATCCTTTATAGCGGCCGCGAATATATTCTGGAAGAAATGGAAGGCTTGCGATTCAGCATTAATGCAAAATCATTTTATCAAACCAATTCGGATCAGGCGTATGAGCTTTATAAAATCACGCGGGATTTTGCCGGATTAACCGGAAATGAAGTGGTTTATGACCTTTACACCGGAACGGGAACCATTGCGCAATTCGTATCGAAAAACGCGAAAAAGGTAATCGGTGTTGAAAGCGTTCCGGCAGCGATTGAAGATGCAAAAGCCAATGCAAAACGCAATGAAATCACAAATTGTGAATTCTTTGTGGGCGATATGAAGGATGTTTTCAACGATGAATTTGTAGCTACCCATGGCAAACCCGATGTTGTGATTACCGATCCGCCACGTGACGGAATGCACAAAGACGTTGTTGCGCAGCTGCTAAAAGTTGGTGCTGAGAAAATTGTATATGTAAGTTGTAATTCGGCTACGCAAGCGCGTGATCTGGAACTGCTCGACCATATGTACAAAGTTGTGCGCGTTCGGCCGGTTGACATGTTTCCGCAAACGCACCACGTTGAAAATGTTGTACTTTTGGAAAAACGTAGCATTTAATGAAAAAGATTTTCCTGGCTATTGCTATTTGCCTAAGCGTGCTTTTTTCGGGTTGCGAGAAGGATGACATTTGCCCGGAAACGACGCAAACCACTTCATTGTTGGTGATTGGTTTTTATGACATCAATAATCCATCGATGCCCAAGAACGTGACTACACTTGAAATTAAAGCTGCGAATTTAGCTGATTCGCTGGCCACAATCGACGGGCAGAACATTGCAGAAATTCCGCTTTCGGTGACTGAAAATTCGGTTACGTATATCTTTGAATTGAATAGCGCTAATGCGAATGCCAATCAGGATCTTTTAAAATTTAATTATACGCGGGATGATGTTTTTGTGTCGCGGGCCTGCGGCTACAAAACGGTATTTACGTTAGATCCCGAAAATCCGATCGAACTGATCAACACCGACGCAAGCGTGTGGATTCAGGAAATTGAAATCGTAGAGCCAAACATTGAAACAGAAAATGAAACGCACGTCAAAATTTATTTTTAGCCTTTTCCTTTTGCTTCCATTGGTTGGTGTGGCGCAACAAGACAGTATTTCAGTAGACTCGATTGCGCCGGTAAAAGTGAAATCGGATCGATACGGAATTCGCGTTGGGGCCGATTTGTACCGAATCGCGCGCTCATTTTACGATGACAATTACCAGGGTTTTGAGGTTGTCGGTGATTATCGGTTGACTAAAAAATTCTATTTGGCAGCTGAACTCGGAAACGAAGAAAAGACGACTGATGACGAACGGTTGAATTTTACCACAAACGGTTCGTATTTAAAAGTGGGGTTTGATTACAACACGTATGAAAACTGGTTGGATATGGAAAATATCATCCATATTGGGCTGCGTTATGGCTTTAGCACTTTTAGCCAGAAACTACACAGTTACGAGATTTACAATCAGAATAGTTACCTTGGTGAAGCGCCGATCGTTGCACCCGGACAAGAATTTGACGGATTAAATGCGAGTTGGATCGAGGTCGTAGCAGGTGTTAAAGTCGAAGTTCTAAATAACGTCTTTGTTGGATTCAGCGCTCGTGTAAACCGGATCGTAAGCAACAAGCAGCCTGATAATTTCAGTAACTTATTTATTCCCGGATTCAACCGAACCTATGACGGCGATTTTGGCGTCGGGTTTAATTATACGGTCTCGTACTTTATTCCGATTTATAAAAAATCAGCTACAAAGAAATAACTATTTAATTTCTTTGATTCCGGGTAGAAAAATCCATTTTACAAATAACTTTTCACCGTCACGCGTGCGTACAGCCTTAAAGATCGGGCAAAGCAACGTGGCAATCACTGCGGCCGTAATCGGAATCCAATAGCCCGAAAGTCCGCCGAATTCTGCAATCAGAAATCGCAATCCGATAAAAAGTACTGCAAAACACAGCAATTGAAAAACTAAGGCTTTTGTTTGTTTATTCATTGTTCTCTGTCTTTTGGAATTTTGTCCGCTTGCTTCCTTCATACATTTCGTACTTCACAAAACGCGCTTCAAGACTACCATTGTACAATTTTATTTTTCGGGACGGTTTTAGTCCGACGAATTTCAACGCTTCAGGATTTGCCGTGATAAACCACGCATTTGTTCCCGGGTAGCTTTTCTTTAACGTATCGCCGATTTCAGCATAAAAACGCTCTTCATCGATCTCGAGTCGCTCGCCATACGGAGGATTAAAAACCATATGTAGCGGTCCTTTTGTATCTTTCTCGGTGTCGAAAAAATTTCGTTCGGAGATTTTGACGTATTCTTCCAGATTCGCGTTCCTGATATTGTCCTTTGCTTTAGCTACTGCCGATGGAGCTTTATCGTAACCGGTGATCGTATAATGAAATTCGCGTACTTTCTTCAAAAGCGAATCCATTATGGTTTCAAAAAGCACGTTGTCCCAATCAGGCCATTTCTCGAAAGCGAATTCCTTGCGATTGATATTCGCAGGAATATTGCAAGCGATCATTGCCGCCTCAGCCAATATCGTCCCGCTTCCACACATCGGATCAAGAAAATCGCCCTGACCGTCCCAACCGGACAGCAACAACATACCTGCTGCAAGCACTTCGTTGATCGGCGCAATGTTGGTTGCCGTTCTGTAACCTCGGTGATGAAGTGAATTCCCGGATGTGTCAAGTGCTACCGAAACATTGTCACGGTCGATGTGAACATTGATGCGAATATCCGGAAAATCTTTGTCGACGCTTGGCCGTTGTCCGGATTTGCTGCGGAATTGATCCACAATAGCATCCTTTGTTTTTTGGGCAACAAACTGCGAATGTTTGAAATTCTCCGAGTGAACCGTCGTATCGACCACAAACGTTCCACTGGCGCTCATGTAATCAGACCAGTTTATTTTTGAAATTCCACGATATAACGCATCTTCGTTTGAAGCTCGAAACCACGAAATCGGTTTTAAGATTTTCAGAGCCGTTCGCAAAGACAAATTTGCCTTGTACATAAAACCTTTGTCGCCTTTAAAACTAACCATACGCGTGCCGGCTTCTACTTCCTGCGCACCCAGCATGGTTAGTTCCCGCGTCAATATTTCTTCAAAACCAAAAAAGGTTTTGGCAATCATCTTAAAATTATTTTCCATAGCTATATCGGGAATTCGGTGCAAAAATAAACTAAATTTGCACTAGGAATCAACAGAAAGCAATAAATGTCGGAGGAACACAATTCAATTCACACATCAGCACAACTTCAAAACACCGAATCTAAATGGTACGCCTCATGGTTCGACTCACCTTATTACCATATTCTTTACAAGGATCGCGATTATGCCGAAGCCCGTTTGTTCATGGACAACATCACGGCATATCTAAATCTGCCTGAAAAAGCAAAAATCCTCGATCTGGCTTGCGGCAAAGGTCGCCACTCGATCTATCTCAATGAAATAGGTTTTGATGTAACCGGCGCCGATCTTTCTGAAAACAGCATCGCCGAGGCCAAAAAGCACGAACGCGAGCATCTTCATTTTGTGGTTCACGACATGCGCGAGAAATGCAACGAGCAATATGATGCGGTTTTTAATCTCTTCACCAGCTTCGGATATTTTGATACCGAAGAAGACAATGCCCGCGTACTCAGGTCGATTCGCGATAGCCTGAACGAATTTGGTTTTGGCGTCATCGATTTTATGAATGCCTCTCGCGTTATCAAAAATCTGGTTCCCGAAGAAACAAAAATCGTAGAAGACATCGAGTTTCACATTAAACGCTATGTGGTCGACAACTACATTTATAAGGAAATTGATTTTGAGGACAAAGGCCACCAGTATCACTTTGTGGAAAAAGTAAAAGCATATACGTCTTCCGATTTCGAAACCATGATGGAAGAAAACGGAATTTACCTGCTCGACATGTTCGGTGATTACAAACTCAAATCTTTCAGCAAAAACGATTCAGAACGTCTAATCATGATCTTCAAGTAGATGAATTACTTGCTTCCGCTGCTGGCTGTTATCGCCGGTTATGGCATTGCCATGCTCTTAAAACCCGAAAAAAAGTCCAATCTTAAATTGTTATTGGCTTTTTCCGGCTCATTTTTGCTTTCGCTCACTGTCATGCACTTGCTACCCGAGGTTTACGAAAGCCATAATCACAGCATCGGAATCTTTATCATGGTCGGAATCCTGTTCCAGATCATCCTCGAATTTTTCTCCAAAGGCGCCGAGCACGGTCACGTCCACCTGCATCACGAAATGAACAACATCCCGTGGCTTTTGTTTATCAGCCTTTGCATTCACGCGTTTCTCGAAGGATTTCCCGTCAGTCATCACGAGCACCTCGCATTCGGAATCGCGGTTCACCACTTTCCTATCGCCATCATCCTGACGGTTTTCTTTCTCAAAGCCAATTTAAGCAAGCTCTCGATCTTTATCTTTATGATCACTTTTGCCGCAATGACGCCACTTGGAACGCTAACCTCGACCTTTTTTCCGGTACTTGCCAATTATTACGCTGAAATTACAGCCGTTGTCATCGGAATCCTTTTCCATATATCGTCGACCATTATTTTTGAAACCACCGAAGCGCACAAATTCAACGTGGCCAAGGTGTCGATGATTATCCTCGGAATTATCTGCGCGATTTTTATTTAGGGCGTGTCCGCAAGGGCCGGGCTTTCCGCTATATCTTTTTTTCTCAAGTTTCAAGGTCAGTTTAAACTGTTGTCAAAAAAAAGGATATCGCTCCAATCCCTCACGCGACTGATAGAAAATCACTAACTTTACGGTTCAATTTTATCCCTGCGACATTGACTTTCATCAGAACCACCGAACAAGCTTCACGATACGAACATCTTGAAAAGATGCCGCTTGACCAGTTACTCGCAAATATCAACAACGAAGACAAAACCGTTCCGATTGCCGTCGGGAAAGCAATCCCTCAAATTGAAGCGCTTACCTTAAAAGTAATCGAAAAACTTCAGGCTGGCGGCCGACTATTCTATATTGGCGCGGGAACTTCGGGCCGACTCGGAATTGTAGACGCGTCTGAATGTCCGCCCACTTTTGGGGTTCCGTTTGACCTTGTCGTTGGACTCATAGCTGGTGGCGACAATGCGATTCGAAAAGCAGTCGAAAATGCCGAAGACAACCGCGAACAAGCTTGGCTCGATCTTCAACAAAACGGAATTTCACAAAACGATGTCGTGATCGGAATTGCCGCCTCGGGAACAACGCCCTATGTTATTGGTGGATTGGAAAAATGCAATGAAAATAACATTGTAACAGGTTGCATTGTCTGCAATTCCGGAAGTCCGATTGCCCGAGTGGCGCAATTTCCAATCGAAGTGGTAACCGGGCCCGAATTTGTTACTGGAAGCTCCCGAATGAAAGCCGGAACGGCGCAAAAACTCGTGCTTAACATGATTTCGACCTCGACAATGATCAGTCTTGGTCGTGTAAAAGGCAACAAAATGGTCGATATGCAATTGAGCAATTCGAAGCTCGTTGATCGCGGTTGCAAAATGATCATGGAAGAAATCCCGGTTACCTACGAAGAAGCCGGGGAGTTGTTGAAACTGCACAAAAGCGTTCGCGCCGCAGTTGACCATTTTTTAAAATTAAAATCATAATGGCCGATATAAAGTTAATCAGCAAAGGCGGAAAATTCATTTTAATTGCGCTTCCGATGTTTTTTATCGGACCGTCCGTTATTTATAACGCCTTTATGAACCAACATACAAACTGGCATTATCTGGTGCTCGGTGTTGGCATCACGGTTTGTATCCTATCCGTTTATTTTCTATTTAAAGGCTTGATGACCATTGGCCACGGTTTGTTTGCAAAATGAGTACAATAGTTTTAAATAAAGTTTTCGAGAAAGAAATTCTTGCCGGCGAGGCGCTAACCCATGTGGAATACGAAGAATGTAGTTTTGTGAACTGCGACTTCCAGTCGGCGGACTTACGTGGAAGCGTGTTTATCAACTGCGAATTCACCGACTGCAATTTGGCCAATGTCAATTTGCGTGGAACCGGTTTAAAAAGTGTGGCATTTGTAGGTTGCAAGTTGCTTGGCGTGTTGTTTAACGAATGTACCGATTTTCTGTTTGAAGTTAACTTTCATCATTCGGTTTTGGATTATTCGTCGTTTGCAAACAAGAAAATGCAGGGAACTACGTTTGATGATTGCTCATTGAAAGATGTCAACTTTTCTTCCGCTGATCTATCACGCTCAACATTCTCGGGATCGAATTTAGATCGCGCCCAGTTTTACCATACGATTTTAAAGGAAGTAAACTTTGTTGACGCTGTTAATTATAAAATTGACCCCGAGGATAATGTTTTGCAAAAAGCCAGGTTTTCACTCTCGGGAATTCCGGGTTTACTTTCAAAACACCAAATAAAAATCGAGTAACCAACCCGCAGCCCGGATAGGAAGCGATATCCTTTTTTGTCGAGTACGCGGTTAAATGGGACCAAAAGGCATGAGACAAAAAAGATAAAGCGGATAGCCGGAATTGCTGCCATAAAATATTAAAAGATGAAAAAGAGCTTGTTTTTGCTTGTTTTAGCGCCGCTGTTTATTTCGTGTTACCAGCAAGAGCGCAATTGTGCTGATTACAAAACCGGAAAATTTAAGTTTGAAACCGAAATTGACGGCAAAACAATGGTTACTGTTTTTGAGCGTTTTGACGACATCGAAATCGAGACTTTTGAAGGAAAGACTGATACGGCTACGGTACGTTGGATAAACGACTGCGAGTATATTTTGCAGAAAAAACATCCGAAAAACATGCAGGAACGAAAAGCGATCAGCATGAAAATTTTGACGACAACCAATAATTCGTATACCTTTGAGTATGGCATCGTTGGCAACGATTCCAAACAACGGGGAACAGCTGTAAAAATCAACTAAAATAAAAAACACTAAAAATGGAAGTATTTCTGAATCCGGATGCGTGGATCGCGTTGCTGACACTGACGTTTCTTGAGATCATTCTTGGAATTGACAATATTGTTTTTATATCGATCGTGACCGGAAAACTGCCGCCGGAAGAGCGAAAAAGAGCGACTCGAATTGGTTTATTTTTAGCGATGTTCATGCGTATTGCGATGCTTTTCGGAATTACGTGGCTGATTGCGATGAAGGCGTCGATATTTTCGCTGAACTGGAGTTGGTTTAAAGTCGACTTTACGGGCCAAGCCTTGATATTGTTTCTCGGAGGATTATTTTTGATTTATAAAAGTACCAAGGAGATTCATGAGAAAGTGGATCATAAAGGCGAAGAAGAAGTGAAAATGGGCGCTGTTGCCAAGAAATCATTTTCGAATGTGATCACGCAGATTTTGCTGATCGATTTGATCTTTTCAGTCGACTCGATACTAACGGCCGTTGGAATGACAAACGGGCTTGAAGGCGCGCTTTATATTATGGTGACGGCGGTTGTGATTTCGGTTGCGGTGATGATGTTATTTGCGGTTCCTGTTGGAAATTTCGTGAATGCCAACCCGTCAATCCAAATCCTGGGACTTGCATTTTTGATTTTGATCGGCTTTATGTTGATTACTGAAAGCATGCACTTATCAGGCGCCACATTATACGGTCAGGAAGTTGGGGCCGTGCCAAAAGGATACTTGTATTTTGCCATTGCGTTCTCGCTCGCGGTCGAATTCATAAATATGAAAATGAGGAAAAAAGCCACAATTGTGTAACAAATAAAAATTTTAGCATAAGAGGTTCAACGGCGTCTTGGGTTAATTTTACCTAATCTGAAACCGACCAAATAATTTACGGCAGGAAGTTTGGGAAGGCAAAGAAAAAATTAAAGTAACCCTAAATTAGAACCCATGAAAAATTTCGCAATTGTATTAATAACAGCCTTAGCTTTCGCATCATGTAGAGATACAGCCGACCGTGCAGGAACCTTTAACGAAACCGAGCTGACGGAAGCTGAAAGAATTGATCAACTAAACAAGCAAGTTGTTGAGCTTGAAAAACAACGACTAATTGACTCTATGAAAACGGCAACCGCAACTCAGGAACGAGAAGCTGCCGAACGAAGAGCTGCTCAAAGACCGGTTGTTGTAAACAATAGTACGCCGGCTGCAACTTCGGCTACACAAACCGAGGCAGAACGTAAAAAAATGAGTGGCGCGGCTAAAGGCGCGTTGATTGGCGCAGGTGCCGGAGCGATTACCGGAGCGGTTATCGATAAGAAAAAACCAGGACGTGGCGCAGTAATCGGTGGACTTGCAGGCGCAGGTGTTGGAGCCGGAACCGGGGCGATCATCGATGGTAAAAAGAAGAAAGACGGTAAATAGAACTCAGATATAAAAGAAAACCTCCAGTTTAAATTGGAGGTTTTTTTTAGAATAATGTGATCTGGCCTTCGTCGTCGATCTGGAGTTCAGTTTCCGGAAGGACTTCAGTTGGGTGATCAACTTCAATATCTTCGGCTACGACTTCTTCCGGAACTTCGTAAGGAAGCGGTTCGAGCAGATTTACTTGTTTTAGTTTGTCGCTGGTAAGCTGGTTTCCGAGCGCTTTCAAACCTTTAACGGCAATAAAACCTTCAAGGTCGATTTGCTGACTTTCCTTTTGAACGCCTTTTACTTTCGCAAACACAATTTCAGCTACAGGACGGTAATCGGTTGATACGATCTCAAGTTGCGAATTCGGATGTTCGGTAATAAAGATATCCTCTTTTGCTTCGTTTTCGACCAGAAATCGTTTTACATAATAGCGTTCTTTCTCACCATCGTAGTAGATGGCGGATATTGGTTTGTTTGGAATCCACTTCTCGAGGATAATCATATCCGGATCGAAGTGCGTTGTGATTTCGGGAATGATGGTTCGGATTTTTCCTGATTGGTTAATGATAAGAAGTCGATCATTTGGACGGAATTCGCCCAGCAACTCGCCTCGCCCATCGACATTCAGTCTTTGAACCGTATCATCAAACCAGATCCGGCGTGGCTTTAACGTTGATATTCCCTTTTCTTTAAGTTCGATTTTTTTGATCGGATACTTTGTGACCAGGTTTCCTTTAGACGCGCGGCCTTTGATCGCCATATTTGCAAAATCGAGGTCGAATTTCAGCTTCTTGATGCTACCAACCTGACGAAGAAGTACGGTGATTACTTCGGCTTCGCCATTCGGATTACATGAGAAATAGAGAATCTGACTTCCTTTGGTTCCGTTTGTAAGGTCGTAATTTTTGTCGCGGGTAACGCCTGAAACATTGAATCGCTTGATATATGACGGTCCTGACTTGCCATCGCGATAAACCATGTTGTAGATGGTTCGTTTGTCGTTTTTATCAAAAACAGCCACATGAATAATGTCTTTGCCGACGAACGTCTTGGCGTCGACCTTAGTAACTTTCATGCTACCGTCGCGTAGGAAAATGATAATGTCATCGATGTCTGAACAATCGGTTACATATTCATCTTTTTTCAGGCTTGTACCCACAAATCCTTCCTCGCGATTGACATACAATTTGGTGTTTCTAAGAACAACTTTTGTGGCTTCGATATCATCGAAAATACGAAGTTCGGTTTGGCGCTCGCGACCTTTGCCGTATTTTTCTTTAAGCCGTGTGAAATAAGAAATTGCAAAGTCGATCAGGTTAGCAAGATTGTGCTTAACCTGTTCAATATCGCCTTCAAGCGCGTCAATCTTATCCTGCGCTTTGTTGCTGTCGTATTTCGAAATACGCATGATCCGAATTTCGGTCAGACGCAAAATATCTTCTTCGGTAACTTCGCGTTTAAGATGACTGATATGCGGTTTCAATCCTTCATCGATTGCTGAGATAACCCCTTCGCGAGTGGTTTCTTCTTCAATCATCCGGTAGACTTTCTTCTCTATAAAAATCCGCTCAAGTGATAAAAAGTGCCATTGTTCCTCGAGTTCAGAAAGCTGGATTTCCAATTCACTTTTTAGTAGCTGAACAGTGCGATTGGTTGAAATCTTCAACATATCGCTAACACCGATAAACAGTGGTTTTTGATTTTCGATCACACAACCAAGCGGCGCGACAGACGTTTCACAAGCTGTAAAAGCGAAAAGCGCATCAATGGTTTTATCGGGAGAAACGCCGGGATACAAATGAATCAGTATCTCGACCTCAGCCGCGGTGTTGTCTTCGATCTTTTTTATTTTGATTTTGCCCTTTTCATTGGCTTTCAAAATACTTTCAATCAGTGACGAGGTGTTGGTACTAAAGGGAATTTGGGTGATGACAAGCGTACTTTTGTCGAGTTGGCTGATTTTAGCCCGAACTCGCACGCGCCCTCCGCGCATCCCGTCGTTATATGCAGAAACATCAGCGATTCCGGCAGTTTGAAAATCCGGATAAAGCGTAAAAGGTTTTCCCTTCAGGATTTTAACTGATGCGTCAATCAGCTCGTTGAAATTATGAGGAAGTACTTTTGTGGAAAGTCCGACCGCGATACCTTCAGCACCTTGAGCTAGCAATAACGGGAATTTTACCGGAAGGTTGTTCGGTTCCTGACGTCGTCCGTCGTAAGAAGCAACCCATTCGGTAATTTTGGGACTATATAGAACTTCAAGGGCAAATTTTGAGAGACGAGCTTCAATATAACGCGAGGCTGCAGCGCCGTCACCCGTTAGAATATTTCCCCAGTTTCCCTGAGTATCGATCAGCAAATCTTTTTGACCGATTTGTACCATCGCATCACCAATACTCTGATCGCCGTGTGGGTGATATTGCATGGTGTGTCCAACAACGTTTGCAACTTTATTGTAGCGTCCGTCGTCGAGTTCCTTAAGTGAATGCATGATTCGCCTTTGAACCGGTTTGAACCCATCTTCAATAGCGGGTACGGCGCGTTCGAGAATTACGTAGGACGCATAATCAAGGAACCAGTCTTTGTACATTCCGGTTACCTTGGTAATGGTTTCGTTGCCGTTTTCCCTATTGTAAAAGTGTGATTCTGCTGGAGAATTTATATTTTCTTCGTCGTTCATTTAGTATTCAGTCGCTAAAAGCTGTACTTTTCATTGCAAATGTGTCGGGTTTCAACGATTTCTACACCGTTTTCCGATAATCTGGATTGCGTTATGCTTGCACATTCTGCATGATCATTATTATAAGAAATAAATAATCCCGCAGACAAGCCTGTCAAAATTATGGCAACTACTAGGATAATTGTCTTTTTAACTTTCAATTGCATCTATTTCTACTTTTAGATTATTGATAATAAATTCCTGGCGATCCGGTGTGTTTTTTCCCATGTAAAATGACAGCAATTGATCGATGGTGGTGGCGTTATCGAGCATAATCGGATCTAACCGAATGTCCTCGCCGATAAAGTTAACGAATTCGTCAGGCGAAATTTCACCGAGCCCCTTAAATCGCGTGATCTCCGGTTTTGGTTTCAGTTTTTCGATGGCTGCTTTTCTTTCGTCTTCAGAATAACAATAAATGGTTTCTTTTTTATTTCGCACCCTGAAAAGCGGAGTTTGTAAAATATAAAGATGATTTTCTTTAATGATTTCGGGGAAGAATTGCAGGAAAAATGTAATCAGCAATAGTCGGATGTGCATTCCGTCGACATCGGCATCGGTTGCAATCACAATATTGTTGTATCGCAAATCAGCCATGTCTTCTTCGATGTTGAGCGCCGCTTGAAGCAGATTGAACTCTTCATTTTCATAAACGATCTTTTTACTCATCCCATACGAGTTGAGCGGCTTTCCGCGCAAACTAAAAACAGCTTGAGTGTTTACGTTTCGCGATTTTGTAATCGATCCCGAAGCTGAATCACCCTCGGTAATGAACAATGTGCTTTCGAGACTTTTCGGATTTTTCGAATCGGTTAAGTGAATTCGGCAATCGCGAAGTTTTTTGTTGTGAAGACTGGCTTTTTTGGCACGGTCTTTTGCAAGTTTACGGATTCCGGACAACTCTTTTCGTTCGCGTTCCGCCTGTAATATTTTCCGAAGTAATTGTTCGGCTGTTTCCGGATTTTTATGAAGAAAGTTATCGAGTTTGGTTTTGACAAAATCGTTGACAAACGTTCGAACCGACGGAAGATCCAGTCCCATATCAGTTGATCCCAGCTTCGTTTTTGTTTGCGATTCGAAGACAGGTTCCATCACTTTGACACTAACCGCTGAAACGATCGACTTCCGAATATCAGAAGGATCAAAATTTTTGTTGTAAAATTCGCGTATGGTTTTAACGACAGCTTCACGAAAAGCAACTAAGTGCGTTCCACCCTGAGTGGTATTTTGACCGTTAACAAACGAGTGATATTCTTCTGAATACTGCGATTTACTATGCGTCATCGCAACCTCGATATCGTCACCGATTAAATGAATGACCGGATAAACCATATCTTCTTCGTGGATATTGTCTTCAAGAAGATCTTTTAGACCATTATCCGAGAAATATTTTTCACCGTTATAAACGATGGTTAATCCGGTGTTGAGATAGCAGTAATTCTGGATCATTTTTACTACATATTCATTTCTGAATTTGTAGTTCTTAAAAATGGCTTCGTCCGGAATAAAGATGACCTTTGTCCCTTTTCGCTTAGTCGTTTCGATCACATCTTCTTCAAGGACAAGATTTCCGGCTGAAAATTCGGCGGCTTTTTGTTTCTCCTCGCGAACCGATTCCACACGGAAATAGTTTGAAAGCGCATTGACAGCCTTTGTACCAACTCCGTTTAGACCGACCGATTTTTTAAAAGCAAGCGAATCGTATTTACCACCGGTGTTCATTTTCGAGACGACATCTACGACTTTCCCAAGCGGAATTCCACGACCATAATCGCGTACTGAAACCGTTTTATCTTTGATTGAAACTTCGATCGTTTTGCCCGAACCCATTACGAATTCGTCGATACAGTTATCAAGAACTTCTTTGAGAAGAATATAAATACCATCGTCGGGGGATGATCCGTCGCCAAGTTTCCCGATATACATTCCGGGTCGCATACGGATGTGTTCCTTCCAATCAAGTGACCGGATATTATCCTCTGTATACTGATTAATTTCTGACATTTACAAGGTGGCGATTTAACTTACGTTCAGTTCGGCCTAGCTTTTAGCATCGGCCTCGGGTTGCGCTAATATATAGCATTCGCTTAGAAAAATAAGGCCTTTCAACTGAAAGTTATCAATAAGGATATTGACAATTTTAGGCGCGACCATTTACAATTTTGTAGGAAACAATAGGACGCTCATTGACAAAAAAAGTGATGTAACCCGACAACTTTGGACTTGGCGGAACCACAAAATAATTGTCCTGATCGACCGGCAAAATTTCAAGCGTATTATCCTTTGTTGTGATGTATGACAGACGGTCTCCGGGTTTTAGATTTTCAATAGTAAACCGGACCGCAACATTTTTTGGGAACATTATAAAACCCTCGTCGGCATTGATGACATAATCAGAACTCAGGTATGACGGATAGTAGAAAGGCAAGGCAGCAAAATCGGCTGCGGTTTTATCGGTCAACAACCACTTCGGATCTTCAGGATAATGATTAAAGAAAAACTTGTCTGGATCGGTAAAAAAATAAACATCGTTAAATCGCTTCTCGAACTTATTGGTAGCAGAATTTACAACGCCTGCCGCCCAAGTCGCATCGATAAGTTGCCATTTGCCGTCGATTTTTAATGCATTCCACGCGTGATCGCTGAATTTTGGAAGTTTACCAATCTCGGCATAACTGTTTTTGGATGTTCCCGGAATAATCACAGCTTCAATATTTAATTCGGTTGCAACCAGAAAAACCAGACTGGAATAACCTTCACAAACCGCTTTTCCGGTCTTTAACGTGCGGGCGACAAGTGCTTTTCGAAATTCACGATCCTTAACGATTTTATCTTCAGGCGTGGTATACGAATACGCAACGCCGTTATTTTCACGAGTGTAATAAGCTTGAAGATCATAGCGGATATTGAGGGCAGTCCACGTAAAAATCGCCCGGGCGCGATCCGTATCCGATGAAAAATCAGTTGCAATTCGCTTTGCCAAAGCAGCCGAATTTGAAAATTTGACGGGATACGTCCGAACTTTATCGTCGACATGTTCATATTGGGCAAAAGTAGGTACTGAAATAAATAGTACAAACAATAAGATAAGGGGTTTCAACAGGTATTTCATAGCCGCCGCAATTACCAAAAATCCTGCCATCGAAGCAATTACGAACGATTCGATCCTGATTTTAACGATATATAAATAGCCAACATCCGCATCGATTCGTCTGTCAATTAAGACTATCACTGCGGATGTTTATATTTCCCGAGCTTAAGTTCGCTCTAGCTTATCGCTTATACATTAAATCTAAAATGCATGACATCACCATCTTTTACGATGTATTCCTTCCCTTCTACCCGCAACTTTCCGGCTTCTTTTACTTTCGCCTCAGTTCCGAAGGCCACATAATCATCGTAAGCAATAACTTCAGCGCGGATAAACCCCTTTTCGAAGTCGGTGTGAATTACTCCGGCCGCTTGTGGAGCTGTATCGCCTATGTTGATTGTCCAAGCGCGAACTTCTTTTACTCCTGCCGTAAAATAGGTTTGTTGATTGAGTAGTTTGTATGCAGCGCGAATCAAAACCGACGCTCCAGGCTCCTGCAAACCTAGATCCTCGAGAAACATTTTGCGTTCTTCATAGGTTTCAAGTTCAGTGATATCGGCTTCAGTACCTACGGCAAGTACGATTACTTCCGCATTTTCCTCTTTAACGAGTTCGCGAATTTGATCGACGTATTTATTTCCGTTTACGGCTGAACCTTCATCAACATTACAAACATATAATACCGGTTTGGTTGTGATCAATTGAAAACTTTCAAGCAAAACTTCTTCATCGGCATTCTTAGGTTCAACAGTACGTGCTGATTTCGCTTGCAACAAATTATCGCGGAGCCTGTTCAAAAGTGCTTCTTCAACTTGCGCTTCTTTATTACCTGTTTTCGCGGCACGTTTAACCTTTTCAAGTCGCTTTTCCACGGTATCAAGATCTTTTAATTGAAGTTCGATATCGATGGTTTCCTTGTCGCGAACCGGATTTACATTTCCATCCACATGCACAATATTGTCATTGTCGAAACAACGAAGAACGTGGATGATGGCGTTACATTCGCGGATATTTCCCAAAAATTGATTACCCAGACCTTCTCCCTTACTTGCACCTTTTACAAGTCCGGCGATATCTACAATATCCACAGTTGCAGGTTGAACTCTTTCCGGCTTTACCAATTCTTCAAGTTTCTCGAGTCTTGGATCCGGAACGTTAACGACACCTATATTAGGTTCGATCGTACAAAATGGAAAGTTTGCACTTTGCGCTTTTGCATTTGACAAACAATTAAATAAAGTTGATTTGCCTACGTTTGGCAACCCGACGATTCCTGCTTTCATTTGAGTTCTTTTTAAAGGAGTGCAAATATACGTTTTTGAACTGATGATGATACCACCTTCCTAGGTTTTGATTTTGTAACTAATAAACCTAATTCTATAAGGTGAAGAAAACCTTGAGTTCTACCTTTGTAAGGTACTAATCTGAAATACTTTAATTATGAAAAATCTAATCCTTGGAGTAGCCGTGCTACTTTGCGCCGAAACCGCACTGGCTCAAAACCAAAATGTTACCGATATCAGCAAAACGACAACAACAAAAGTAAAAACTTCAGAAGGCGAGCGTCAGCTTGTTAAGAAGGAGAACATTCAGGAGGTTCAAAATATTGAATTTCAGGATGCGGAATCTAAAGAACTGAACAAAGACGTTAAAAACACGCCTTTTCAACGAACTTCAACCACAGTTGTGACCGGTCCTGATGGCCGAACCAGAGTCGTTGATGTTGACCGTAGTTCGTATTACAATACCGCTGATGGAAAATATCGTATTGTTCTTGACAACACCGGTTACACGCTAATTTCTCCTGACAACAAGAAAGCTGGAATACTACGACAAACCGGAAATAACAATTACATTTACAGAACCAAAGATCAAACTTCGATCGGATATTTTGATGAAAATGGAAATCTGGTTCTTGAAACGTATGACGATAAGAGTGATAAAATTTCGGTACAGACTTTTACAAAAAACTAATTTTACGCTACCATAATTGAAAAATCCTGAGTTAATAGCTCAGGATTTTTTTTATTCATTATGAAGAAAAGCTTGTCTGTTTAACAGCGTTTCTTCGCTTTCAACGTGATCTTCATCAGGAACGCAGCAGTCAACCGGACAAACCGCGGCACATTGTGGCTCTTCGTGAAACCCTTTACATTCGGTACATTTTCCCGGAACGATATAATAAATATCATCAGAAATTGGAGTTCGGGCCTCATCGGCATCAACCATTTCTCCAGAAGGCAACATCACCTTCCCGTTCAATGCCGTCCCGTCTTTATAGCGCCAATCGTCTGCTCCTTCGTAAATTGCGGTATTCGGACATTCAGGTTCACAAGCCCCACAATTTATACATTCGTCTGTTATCTTTATTGCCATTGTTTTTTTGGAGATTTTATATCCTGAAGATACAGAATATTTCAGCGTTTTCCTATCTGATATTTAAACCCTAATTTTGCACAAAATTACGGCCAAAACCGTTCATAAACAAATTATGACCTTAGAACATAGAAAAAGTGCATTCATAAATCTCGGTAAATTTTTAAGTCAGTTCAAATCGGCCGGTAATGACGCTTCCGCAGATGTAAAGCAGAATGAACTGTTCTTTAACGATTTTGTCCAGCTGATCAAGTTATCGCAATCCCACAACGGATGGTATACATCTGAACAAGTGTATTTTGCCATTGATTCATGGGCAAATGCGCTAACTGAAGCCAATCTCGACAAATGGCTGCGTACCTACGATTTTGATCAGGTTCGCCCGAAAACTGTCGCCTTGATACTCGCCGGAAACATTCCGCTTGTCGGCTTCCACGATTTTCTTTCGGTGGTTATTTCAGGACATAAAGCACTTGTCAAAACATCTTCAAACGATCAGCATTTATTGCCTTTTCTTGCCAAATACTTGGTGGCAATCGAACCCGATCTAGCTGAAGCCATTACCTTTACGAAAGGTCAATTAACGAGTTTCGATGCGGTTATCGCTACAGGAAGCAACAATACCGCACGATATTTCGAATATTATTTCAGGGATAAACCCGCGGTTATCCGCAAAAACCGAAATTCAGCTGCGGTATTAACAGGCAATGAATCGGAAGCCGAATTAAAAGCTTTGGGTGAAGACATTTTTAGATATTTCGGATTAGGTTGCCGAAATGTGTCGAAACTGTTTGTACCAACCGGATATAATTTCGATTCGTTTTTCAACGCGATGTTCCGTTATAAAGATGTGATCGAATATGAGAAATACGCAAACAATTACGACTACAATAAGGCGGTGTTTTTGATGAGCAACTTTAAACTGCTCGACAATGGTTTTCTGACATTGAAGGAAGATCCGAGCTACGCCTCTCCTATTTCGTCAGTTTTTTATGAATATTACGATGATTTGAGTTCGGTTGCTTCAAAACTTCAGGCCGATGCCGAACAAATTCAGTGTGTTGTATCAAACGCGATCGATAACGCAACACCTTTTGGGCAAACTCAAAAACCGGAGCTTTGGGATTATGCCGATAATGTTGATACGATTGAATTTCTGGTAAACCTGTAACTATATCGTTGTCGTTAATAATATTGCAAAAGTAACCTTTCTACTACGCTGATTTGTAGTCGCATTTTCCGAAATTTGCGCAAATCTTTTTTATGAAAATTCACAATTTCAGTGCTGGTCCTTGCATTCTTCCGCAAGAGGTTTTTCAAAAATCGGCTGCAGCAATACTAGATTTAAATGGCACCGGCTTGTCGATTCTTGAGATTTCACATCGAAGTCCGGATTTCGTTGCAATAATGGAAGAGTCGCGATCGCTGGCAATCGAATTGTTGGATCTTGAAGGAAAAGGGTACCACGCACTTTTTCTGCAAGGCGGAGCGAGTATGGAATTTCTCCGGGTTCCCTATAATTTTCTAAGTCGGAAGTCGGCTTACCTCGATACCGGTACCTGGGCAGATCTTGCAATTAAAGAAGCAAATCGATTTGGTGAAACCGATACCGTAGCCTCTTCAAAAGATCAAAAATACACGTACATACCCACGGATTTTACAATTCCTGCAGACGCCGATTATTTTCATTGCACATCAAACAACACCATCTTTGGTACTCAAATGAAAACTTTTCCGATCACCGACGTTCCGATGGTTTGTGATATGAGTTCGGATATCTTTTCGCGCAAAATCGATTTTTCACAATTTGATTTAATTTATGCAGGCGCGCAAAAAAATCTTGGTCCGGCGGGCGTTACGCTGGTTGTGATTAAGGATAGTTTCCTAAAAATGACCTCTAAAACCGACATTCCGCCGATAATGGATTACCGAAAACATGTAGAAAAAGAATCAATGTATAATACGCCGGCGGTATTTGCGGTTTACACCTCGCTACTTACGATGAAATGGCTCAAGGCAAATGGCGGAATTCTGGCGATGGAACAAATTAACAACGCCAAAGCCGAGCTTCTTTACAACGAGATCGATCGGAATCCGTTTTTCTCAGGAACTTCTAATATTCCGGACAGATCGGCGATGAATGCTACGTTTGTGCTGAATGATGTTGCTATGACTCAAGATTTTGATCTTATGTGGAAAGCAGCCGGAATCTCCGGACTTGTCGGACACAGATCTGTTGGCGGATACCGAGCCTCGATGTACAACGCAATGCCACTTGAAAGTGTACAGATATTGGTTGACGTAATGAAAGAATTTGAATTAAAACGATAAAGCCCTAGCCCTGATTGACGCGGCATCCTTGCTTGAGGGCTTTTTCCCGAAAAGCAAGATACAGCGGAAAGCAGGAAATAGCTCCTAATAAAACACACGAAGAAAGATGAAAATATTAGCCAACGACGGAATTTCGACAAGCGGCATTTTGTTACTTGAAGAGTCCGGATTTGAGGTGATTACCACCAAAATTGCACAAGAACAGGTTGCGAATTTTATTAACGATAACCAGGTAAGCGTGCTGTTGGTGCGGAGTGCGACTAAAGTTCACAAAGACGTGATCGACCGCTGTCCGGGATTGAAAATCATTGGTCGCGGTGGCGTAGGAATGGACAATATTGACGTTGAATATGCCATCAGCAAAGGAATTCAGGTTATTAATACGCCCGCATCTTCTGCAGAATCGGTGGCGGAATTGGTTTTTGCACACTTGTTTTCCGGAGTCAGATTTTTACAGGATTCGAATCGAAATATGCCCCTTGAAGGCGATCTGAATTTTGAGGGTTTGAAGAAATCGTATGCGGGAGGAATCGAACTTCGAGGGAAAACTCTTGGTATAATTGGCTTTGGCAGAATCGGGAAAGCTGTTGCGAGAATGGCGCTTGGTCTTGGCATGCGAGTGATTGCATCGGACAAGCATGTTGGGAATGCAGAGATCAAGGTTGATTTTTACAACGGACAATTCATTAATGTCGACATTGTGACGGAGCCGGTTGAAGATATTTTAAAACATGCCGATTTTATCACATTGCATGTCCCGGCGCAGGAAAATTATATGATTGGCGAGGCTGAAATCGATGCGATGAAAGATGGCGTGGGAATCATAAATTGTGCACGTGGCGGACTCATTAACGAGGTGGCGCTGATTAATGCACTTGAAGGCGGAAAGGTGGCGTTTGCGGGGCTTGACGTTTTTGAAGAAGAGCCGACTCCGGCTGTGCAAGTTTTAATGCATCCGCAGATTTCACTTAGTCCGCATATTGGTGCGTCGACTGTTGAAGCTCAAGACCGAATCGGGAAAGAGCTCGCCGAACAGATTATTTCGATACTTAAGCCTGAAATTGCAGGTTGATTGTTAAAAGATCGACTGCTGAGAATCACCAGACTGGAATTTTTCTAACTTTAAGTAAAAATACCGTTATGAAAAATTTGTTATATCTGTCCATGGTGATTCTGAGCGTGATTGGTTGTAATTCGGCCCGGACGTTTGACAATAAATCTGCAGCAACTTCTGCGGGCGACACGATACGTATTGCCAATGACAGTCTTGAGTATGAAGTTATCATTATAGATCCCGGTTTTAATTCGTGGTTGGCAACTCGTGCTTTTCCGAGAAATTACTACAGTCTGAATTATCTGGAAAACAAAAATAAGATTTGGGTTTCCGAATTTAATAACCGCGTTGTCCAACCGCAACGATTCGGCGATCTTTACCAGATGCGTATTGATTATCAGCCTCAAATCAGGTATGGTTACGAGGTGAACTACCTGCTTTACAATTATCTTGTTTATTTTCAGAACACAAATCGGCAGCGGTTGGGGGGAAATGTTCCTTCAAGATGATTATCTTTGCGGCAAATAAACTTTTATGCAAAAGTTAAAACTTCGTTGGGGCATCGAGTCCAACTTTCAGCTCACCATAATCTTTATCGTTTTTGCAATTACCGGTTCGTCGTCAGCGATTTTAGCTGAACTTTTGATGAACGCCATTGGGTTGACCAAGCAATCAATGAATCTTTGGCTGTATTGGCCACTCAGGATTATTTTGATTTTTCCCGCCTATCAAGTGCTTTTGGTCATGTTCGGTTTTCTTTTCGGGCAATTCGCTTTCTTCTGGGCATTTGAAAAAAAGATGCTCCGAAGCATGAAGTTGGGATTTTTATTGCCTAAAGAAAAGGCGCACCACTAATTCTTTTTATTGAAATAATACGTGTAAAGCCACATTAGAGTAAAAGTTGGAATCACATCGGTGAAGGGAATTGCCTCTTCGATAAATGAGAAGATTCCGCCAAACACGCCTTTCCTACCCTTGTACATTCTGGCCAGGATAACACCGGATAACGGCGCCCAAATCACATCTGAAAATTCGCCTACAAAAGGTATTGTGAACGAAAGCATTCCGATCGCATCAAAAAGCAATCCCAGGTAGAGCTTACGCATTTTATCTGGATCCTGTGTTGTGATTTCGCTTTTCACTGTGTTTTAAGTTTGTCTTTAAATTTTGTCCGAACCTTGTTTACTTTCGGTGTAATCACATAACTACAATACGACTGCGATTTGTTCTGATTGTAATAATTTTGGTGATAATCCTCGGCAACGTAGAATTTTGATGCCGGCGAAAGTTTTGTAACCAACTTTTTACCAAAGGTGTTTTCGTGGTTTAGTTGCGCGATATAGCTTTCGGCGATTTCTTTTTGTTGGTCGTTATGATAGAAAATTTCACTTCGGTATTGCGTTCCGATATCATTTCCCTGCCGGTTGAGCGTTGTTGGGTCGTGAGTGGCGAAATAAATTTCCAAAAGTTCTTCATACGTTATTTTTGCGGGATCGAATGTAATTTGGATGGCTTCAGCGTGACCTGTTTCGCCGCTGGTGACATCTTTGTAAGTTGGATTTACGGTTTTACCGCCGATATAACCGGACTTAACGGTTTTGACACCTTCCAGTTCTAGGAAAACAGCTTCTGTGCACCAAAAACATCCGCCGGCTAACGTGGCAACTTCAGTTCCTTTTTCAATATTCATAGCAATGGGTTCAGATTGTTGAGTAATAACGTTGTCTTTATGATTCGCCTGACACGAAATGACAATCAAAAGCAATGGTGTAGTCAGGAGCTTATTCAGTTTCATAAGTCAAAATTATCGATATTATCGGTTTCGTTTGTAGTTGTTAACGCAACTTTATCGGTTGTAATATGTTAAGTTGTATCAAAATGTTTGTTACTTTGCGATTATGATAGTAGCGCGAAATATTCATAAGTATTACGATAAATTAGAAGTCTTAAAGGGCGTTGATTTACAAATCAAAAAAGGCGAGATTGTGTCGATTGTCGGCGCATCGGGAGCCGGAAAAACCACGCTGCTCCAGATCCTTGGAACGTTAGACAAACCTTCGGTTGAAAACGGAACCGATCTTTTTATTAATGGCCAATCGATTTTGGGAATGCAGGATCGCGAGTTGTCTAAATTCCGAAATTTGAATTTGGGTTTTATCTTTCAATTTCATCAGTTATTACCTGAATTTACCGCATTGGAAAATGTTTGCATACCAGCTTTTATTGCCGGCAAGAAACCCGCTGAGGTTGAGGCTGATGCTAAAAAGCTGCTTGATTATCTGAACTTATCGCATCGATATTCTCATAAGCCTTCGGAACTTTCCGGTGGCGAGCAACAACGTGTGGCGGTTGCGCGTGCGTTAATCAACAAGCCAGCGGTCATTTTTGCCGACGAACCTTCAGGAAATCTCGATACCGCATCCGCCGAAAATTTACATCAATTGTTTTTTCAGTTGAGAGATGAATTTGATCAGACGTTTGTCATTGTGACGCATAACGAAGATCTGGCTGATATGGCCGATCGGAAGTTGGTCATGATTGATGGAAAGATCAGCAATCAGGAAATTTTGGCACACTAAATTTCAGAATTTACTTTGATTAAAATCCCTCTACGCTAAGTCCAAATAGCGCATAATCGTATTTCGACGGGTCGTTTGCGTCTAGAAGTCGGAGTTGGGCGTCGAGTTCATCAACGGCTTTCCGGTCGTCGTATTTTCTGGCGAGTAAGTTGAGTTTACGCGCGGTTCTTCCCGAATGAACATCCAACGGACAAGACAACGTTGACGGTGAAATTGTTTTCCAGATTCCGAGGTCGACCCCGCGATTGTCATTTCGGACCATCCATCTTAAAAATAAATGAATGCGTTTTGCGGCCGAGTTTGCAAGCGGATCTGCAAGGTGTTTAAGAAATCGGCGTTCGTGTTCGGTCTCGAGAATAAGTTTGCGAAAGTGGTGAATTGAGTGATGTAATTTTCCATCCTGAATGTTGTTTCTAAAAACAGCTTCCATTCCGCCGTGATTCTCATAAATGTTTCGCAGACCTTTAATCATTGTCAGAAGATCCCGCGAATTAAAGGTGCGATGAACAAAGCCATCGAGTCGGTCGAGATCTTCGGCTGAATGGTTCATCACAAAATCGTATGGCGAATTTCCCATAAGATCCATCATCCGGTTCGAGCTTCTGATGGTCGATTTGCGATTACCCCAAGCGATGGTTGCAGCGAGAAAACCGGCAATTTCAATGTCTTCCTTTACTTCAAACTGATGCGGAATCTGAATTGGATCGTTGTCGATAAATGACGGGTTGTTGTATTGTTCGACCTTTGCATCAAGGTGGTCTTTTAGTTCGTCGCGATTCATTTTGCAAAGGTAAAGCGACAAAATTGTAATTGCCAGATAATTTTTATTTTTGAGAAATCGGCGATTTGCAGTAAACCGCTGACGAAGATTAGATTATCCGAATAATTAGGTTCCGTCAAAATTACTGTACCTTTGCGGGAAATGAGGGCTTTGTGAGGATATCGTAAAGTCTATTGACACTATAAATTCCTAGCCCGGATGGGAAGCGATATCCTTTTAAATTTGTGTTTTGGTAAAAACGCAAAATTAAAAGATAAAGCGGACAGCCGGAATAGCTTCTAATAATTAAAAATACCATCGCATATATGCCTACTTTCGAGGATTTTAACCTGCCAAAATCTGTTCAAAAAGCCGTCGACGAACTTGGTTTTACGACGCCAACTCCGATTCAGGAAAAATCTTTTTCGGTGATCATGTCGGGTCGGGATATGATGGGAATTGCGCAGACAGGTACCGGAAAAACCCTTGCCTACTTGCTTCCGCTGCTTAAAATGTACAAGTTCACACCGACCGATACGCCTAAAATCGTGATTTTGGTTCCAACTCGCGAACTTGTGGTTCAGGTGACCGAAGAGGTTGAGAAATTGACAAAATACATGTCGGTTCGGACGTTGGCGGTTTATGGTGGCGTGAATATAAACACTCAGAAGACCGCAGTTTTTCAGGGAATCGACATTCTGGTTGGTACTCCGGGTCGCGTGATGGATCTTGCTTTGGATAATTACATCCGATTTGATGAGACACAAAAACTGGTGATCGATGAATTTGACGAAATGCTGAATCTTGGTTTCAGGCCGCAGCTGACCTCGATCCTGGCGATGATGAAGCCAAAGCGACAAAATATACTTTTCTCGGCAACAATGACTGATGATGTTGATGCGGTATTGAATGATTTTTTTGATTTTCCGGAGGAAGTGACGTTGTCGGCTTCGGGAACGCCGCTTGAAAACATTGAACAACTTGCTTATAATGTGCCGAATTTTAACACAAAAATCAATTTGCTAAAGCACTTGCTTCAAAATGATGAGCAGATGAGCCGGATTCTGGTTTTTGTAAATAACAAGCGGATCAGCGACATGTTGCACGATAAAATCGATGAAGAATTCCCGGACCAATTTGGGGTGATTCACTCGAATAAATCGCAGAACTACCGATTGAATACGATGGCGCAATTTCAGGAAGGCAACTTACGCGGGATCATCACCACTGATATTATGGCGCGCGGACTTGACATTTCGGACATTACGCATGTAATCAATTTCGAAATGCCCGAAACGCCAGAGCAATACATGCACAGAATAGGTCGGACCGGACGTGCTGATGCGACCGGAACCGCACTGAGTTTTGTTACTCCGCGTGAGGAAGAAGGCAAAATCGAGATTGAAATGCTGATGAACAAGGAACTGCCGATTGTTGCTTTTCCGGCCGAAGTGGCTATTTCTACGCAACTTATCGGACCTGAGAAAGAAAAGGAAAAGGTCAAATTCTTATTAAAAAAACCAAAGCTTGACGGCGATGGCGCGTTCCATGAAAAGAGTGCAAAAAATAAGAAAGTAAATCTTGGCGGACCGTCGAAAACCAAAAAGAAAACCTCGGGATCAGTGAACCGAAACCTTTTACGAAGTCAGACAAAAAAGCGAAACAATAAAAAATAAGATAGGTTTTTTACCGGTGGTTTTCAGCAATAATTGATTCGCCGCAAACGGAAAAAAACGTATTTTTGACAAACGCAAACTCAGAATGCATTTCAGGCACCCGGAAATTCTCTTTTTTCTCTTCTTGCTGATCATTCCAATTCTGGTGCATTTGTTTCAATTGCGCCGGTTTAAAAAGCAATATTTTACCAACGTTCGTTTTCTTCGGGCGTTGTCAATTCAGACCCGAAAAAGTTCAAAGATCAAAAAGTGGCTGCTTCTCGCGAGCAGGTTCCTACTTTTAGCGGCGGTTATTATCGCATTTGCACAGCCCTATTTCCCCGCAAAAGATGCGAAAGGCGAAAGCAACGAACTGTTTGTTATTTTGGACAATTCCTTCAGCATGCAAGCCAAAGGTCAGAAAGGCGAACTTTTGCGTCGGGCGGTTGAAGATTTACTCGAGCATGCGCCTGAGGGACGGAACTTTACCCTGATTACCAATTCGGAAAGTTTTTATGACTCTGATATTAAATCTATTCAGCGTGATTTGCAAACACTTCAATACAGCGCCACGCCTTTTAACCTTGAAAGTTTAGCGGCAAAAGTCAATTCGGCTACTTCCACATACAACAAAGACGTGGTGATAATTACCGATGGCGTCGGATTAGATGCATCGCATTTGAAACGTATTTCAGAATCAGACAATGCGTTTTTGATCATTCCGAAAGCACAGCAAAAATCGAATGCCTCGATCGACAGCGTTTTTGTAAACCAGATTTTGGACAATTTTTATGAAATCGGTGTAAAAATGTCGGTTTATGGCGAGGTCGAAAATGATATCTCGCTGTCGCTGTTTAATCGCGATAAGCTGGTTGCAAAGACAATGGAAAAGATCACCACGGGTTCAAAAACAATCATGTTTAATTTGCCCAAAGACGATTTTCACGGTTATGCGATGATCGAAGACAACGGACTTTCATACGACAATAGTTATTATTTCAGTCTGACCAAAGCGGAAAAGATAAATGTACTTTCAATTGGTGATGATGCTAAAAGCGCGTTTTTGAAAAAGATTTATACCAATGACGAGTTCGTCTATTCGAATTTTGCGTTGTCAGCGCTTGATTACAATATTTTGCAAAAGAACGACATTGTCATTTTGAATGAACTCGTCGAGATTCCACAGGCGCTACAAGTAACCTTAAAGTCATTTTCGGAAAAAGGCGGTTCGGTGGTATTGATTCCGAGTGCCGAAGCCAGCCTTTCGAATTTGAACGACTTTGTTTCGAATTTTGGAAATATAAAATTTAATTCGTCTGAAAATAAAAGCAAACTGATTACTAAGATCGCGTTTGGTCATCCGCTTTATTCCGGAGTTTTCGAACGTAAAGCTGATAATTTTCAGTATCCGAAAACATCTGCTTCGTTTGTAGTTTCGAGTTTGGCTCCGGCGGCGTTGAGTTACGAAGATAACAGCAACTTTCTTACAGCTTTGCATCGCGAGACAACGGCTATTTATATATTCGCAGCTCCGATAAATAAGGAAAATAGCAATTTTCAGAATTCGCCGTTAATCGTTCCAACATTTTACAATATGGCGCAAACAGCAGTTCGAAGCGGAATCACGACGCTCACAATCGGCAACGCAAAGCCGCTTTTGGTGGACGCGATGTTGTCTAAAGATGAGATTTTGGATGTTCGAAATGAAAGTGAAAAGTTCATCCCGATTCAGCAGGTTTCGTTTAATAAAGTGCGATTAACTTTTGCCGAAGCGCCGCAAATGGCCGGAAATTTCGCGATTTACAACAAAGACCAACTTCTAAAAAATATCAGTTTTAACTACCCAAGAACTGAAGGTAATTTGCAACCCACTGACGTCGAATTACCAGACAATTATAAATCCGTGTCGAGTGTTGACGAAATTTTTACAACGCTTCAAACCGACCGAACAAGCGATGAAATCTGGAAGTTGTTCGTAATTTTGGGACTTCTTTTTCTGATTGCCGAAATCTTTATTCAAAAATTTGTCAAATGAAAATAATCATCCGTAAAGCAACAGTTATCAATCCGCAGCGTGAATATCACCACAAAACCGTTGATATTTATGTAAAAGACGGAATTATTGAAGCGATTGGTGACAATTTAAAAGTTAATTCGGATGTGGCTGAAATTGCAATCGACGACTTATTTGTTTCCCCGGGATGGTTTGACAGCAGTGTGTCTTTTGGCGAGCCGGGTTTTGAGGATCGCGAAACAATTTCCAACGGTTTACAGGTTGCGGCGAAAAGCGGCTTTACCTCGGTGGCGCTTCAGCCAAACATGAATCCCGTTGCGGATAACCAGTCGGCCATTAGCTTTTTAACTACAAAATCATCCGGATTTGCCACTGATCTCTATCCGATCGGAGCTTTAACCAAAGGAAGTTTAGGTCAGGATTTGGCTGAACTTTACGATATGAAAAACAGCGGTGCGATTGCATTTGGCGATTACAATAAGTCGGTTGAAAATGCCGGTGTAATGAAAATAGCTTTGGACTATGTTCAGGATTTCGGTGGACTTGTGATTGGTTTTTGCAAAAACGCGCAACTGGCTGGAAATGGCGTTGTGAATGAGGGCGCTGTTGCGATGAGACTCGGTTTGAAAGGCATTCCGTCGATCGCTGAGGAATCAGAAGTTGCAAAAAACATTCAATTATTGGAATATACCGGCGGGCGAATCCACGTTCCGACGATCTCGACGGCCAGATCGGTTGATATGATTCGGTCTGCTAAAGCGAAAGGACTTCAGATTACTTGCAGCGTTTCGGTTCATCATTTGGTTTTAACCGATGAAACATTGGAAACATTTGATTCCAGATTCAAAGTTTCGCCGCCTCTACGAGCAAATGAAGATCGGTTGGCATTGATTGAAGGCGTTTTAGATGGATCCATCGATATGATTACCTCTGATCACAATCCGATTGACATCGAGAATAAAAAAATGGAATTTGCGTTGGCGAAAAACGGAACTATCGGACTTGAGTCGGCTTTTGGAGCCTTGATGACAGTTTTGCCGTTGGATGTGATTATCGAAAAGCTCACCGCCGGCAAAAGGATTTTTGGAATTGCGGATTCCGAGATTGCGGCAAAATCGATTGCCAATCTTACATTGTTTACGCCGTCAGCCGAATGGGTTTTTAAAAAAGAAAACATTATATCAAAATCAAAAAATTCCGCTTTTCTTGGCCGACAGATGAAAGGAAAAGTACACGGAATCATCAATAACGGAAAGCTTGTGCTTTCGGATAAAAAATAAAAAAATGTCTGATTTACATCATCTTGTTCGCGAACCAAAAGTAAAATTGGATAAAAATCCGGTTTTGATCTTACTTCACGGTTATGGAAGTAATGAAGAAGATTTGTTTAGTTTCGCAACTGAATTACCTGAAACGTATTATGTGATTTCGGTTAGAGCGCCACATTCGCTCGAGCCTTATGGCCATGCGTGGTATTCGTTATATTTTGACCGCGGACAGAATAAATTTTCGGATAACGCGCAAGCGATTGAGTCGCGTGATAAGGTTGTGGCTTTTATTGACCAATTGCCCGGAAAATATGCCGTTGATATGTCTGATATTACGCTGATCGGATTTAGTCAGGGGTCGATTTTGAGTTACGCCATTGCCTTATCGTATCCAAGTAAGATCAAGCGCGTAATTGCGATGAGCGGCTATTTGAACGAGGAAATTTTGGTTGAAAATTATAAGTCGAATGACTTTAGCGGACTCAAGATGTTTGTCTCTCACGGATCAGTCGACCAAACAGTTCCGGTTGATTGGGCGCGAAAAGCAACTCCAATATTGGAATCGCTAAAAATCGAACACGTTTACAAGGAATACCCGGTTGGGCACGGCGTTGCACCGCAAAATTTCTATGATTTACTAAAATGGCTTGAGCAGAATTAGTATTTCTGATGCAAGAGCGATTCAACGACTTCAAATGAAATCGACTCGTCTTTATTGACAAAATATTTCAGAATCACTTCGCCCCAATAATTTCCATCGCTGTAATCGGCAATGATCCAGCGGTGGTTGAGTACTTTCACCTTGTTGATAATAAACTTATTTTCAGTGATGCGATCCTGACCGGTATATGGATTTCCGCTCGGGTTATCGTTGTGACTGATCAGTTGTTCTTTAACATGCGGAATCAACTTTTCGAATGCAATAAAGGATTCGCCGCCGCCATTTTCGAAATATTCTTGTGAATTTTGGTTGTTCTCCAATGAGAAATAATTGGCATCACCCATTTGTTCACGGATACCAACCAACGTGTCCGAATATCTTTTATTCAACAATTCATACCGCTGAGCGTCGAATTCAACTTGTTTTGAGAACCACATGTAAATAAATACATTGAGTAAAACCGACAGGATAAACAGATACATGAATGCTTTTTTCATAGCTTAAATAGTTATTTCGAGGTTGTCATAGGCCAGAAATACATTTTCCGGCAATCTTTTTTGCACTTCTTCATGGAAACCCATGTTGTGACTGATGTGCGTTAAATACGCCTTTTCAGGCGCCACCAAATTTATAAAATCGAGAGCTTCGGTTAAGTTAAAATGCGTCAAATGTGGTTCTTCGCGCAAGGCATTGACAATTAGCACTTTTAAGCCTTTAAGTTTATGGATTTCGCTTTCGGCAATGGTTTTCACATCGGTCAGATATGCTACATTACCGATACGATAGCCATAAATTTCGAGATCGCCGTGAAGAACATCGACGGGAATAACCGATTGATGACGGACCTGAAACGGCTGCTGACTGACCACTTGATTGACAATTACACCGGGTGCGCCCGGATAGCGGTTTTCAGTCGCAAAAATATAGTCGAAACGCGACTTTAGCGCATTGATTACGCGCGGATGTGCAAAGATTGGCATATCGCCCTGACGGAAATTAAACGGCCTGATATCATCGAGCCCGGCGGTATGATCAGCGTGTTCGTGAGTAAAAAGAATGGCGTCGATATGTGTACATCCTGATGAAAGCATCTGCTGTCTGAAATCGGGGCCGCAGTCAATTACAATCGAAAAATCTTCATCATAGATCCAAACTGAAACCCTAAGTCGCTTGTCTTTAGGATCACTACTCAAGCAAACAGGGTGATTACTCCCGATTACGGGAATTCCCTGAGATGTTCCTGTGCCTAGAAAATGTACTTTCAATTGGTAATAATTTATCTACAAAAATAGGATTATATCTCGCCAAACGGTGCTAATTTCTTAACTTTGTCGCTAAAGAAAGTCATAGAAATGGACACCGAAATTAAATTAAAAGGCGACAAGATAATTGAGCAGATTCCGTCTATTAAAGATAAGGCACTTCGCATCAATTTAAACGAACACATCTACGGAACATTTGCAGAAATTGGTGCCGGTCAAGAAACTGTTCGTCATTTCTTTCGCTCAGGTGGTTCGTCGGGTACCATTGCAAAAGCGATGTCGGCTTACGATAAGGATTTTAGCGATGCGATCTATGGCGTAGAAAGCGACGGACGATATGTTACCGAAAGTCGACTTAAAAAAATGCTCGGACATGAAGTTGCACTGATCGAACAACGTTTGAGACGTGACAAACATCCGAATAAGTTGTTTTTCAGTTATGCCAATACCGTGGCGACCATCGATTTTGCCAAGCAATTCAAAGGTCACGGTTGGGTTGGAATTCGCTATCAACTTGAACCCGACGAGGATTACAACGAGATTATCCTGCACATCAGATTTAAGGAAACCGATGCCAAACTTCAGCAGGAAACACTCGGGATTCTTGGCGTAAACCTTATTTATGGCGCTTACTACAAATATACCGATCCGAAGAAATTACTTCGATATCTATACGATCATCTCGATAAAGATCAGTTGGAAGTTGACACCATCAATTTTTCGGGACCCCGATTTGAAAACGTCGACAACCGATTGATGAGTTTGCAATTGGTTAAAAATGGAATGACCGATGCAGTGATGTTCAATCCGGATGGAAACAACATCTTGCCTGCGTCGATTCTCTACAAAAAGAATATTCTTGCACTTCGTGGCAGCTTCAGGCCGGTGACCAAGGTCAATATGGATATGTATGAGAAATCGTTAAAGATGTTTTTGGAAGAAAGCAAAGTTGACGAATCGAAGACATTGGTAATTTTTGAAATTACGTTGTCAAACCTCCGGTCGGACGGTGAGATCGATGAGCGCGATTTCATGGATCGGGCGGAACTTCTTTGTTCGCTTGGTCAAACCGTAATGATTTCAAACTTTCAGGAGTATTATAAAGTGGTTGAGTACTTCTCAAATTATACCAAAGCCAGAATGGGATTGGCGATGGGCGTTAACAACCTGGTCGATATTTTCGATGAAAAATATTACAGACACTTAAGTGGTGGAATCCTCGAAGCTTTTGGAAAACTGTTTTATCGCGATTTGAAAGTATTCCTTTATCCGATGCTTGATGAAGACGGACAAGTGATCAACTCCGAGAATCTTAAAGTCCACCCGAGAATGAAAGAACTTTACAAATTCTTTAAATTCAACGGAAAAGTGATCGATATTGATGTTTTTGATCCTTCAACACTTGAGGTTTTCTCGAGGGAAGTTTTAAAAATGATCAGCAAAGGAAAACCCGGTTGGGAAGGAATGCTTCCAAAGGGAATCGCAGATTTGATCAAGAAAGACCGGCTGTTTGGATATGATCCGGCAAAAGTGTTGGAGGAAAACAGGCAATAAACATTCAACTACGAAGGCGTGAGGGGTTGAGGCGGCATCCTCCCGTGCGCGGGAGATATAGCCGAAGACCCGACCCTTGTGGTCACGCCATAATCTTTCTCGTTAGCCTTGGAAACTAATTGCTTTTCAGGATTTGAGCTGCGTGAGCTTTTGTTTTCACATCTGAAATTACTTCTTCGATAATGCCATTTTCGTCGATAATGAACGTGGTGCGATGGATGCCGTCAAAAACACGCCCCATAAACTTTTTAGGTCCCCAAACACCGAACGCATTGATGACAGATCGGTCTTCATCGGCAAGAAGCGGAAACGGAAGCGAGTGCCTTTCGCGAAATTTTGACTGCGCTTTCTGACTATCGGCGCTAACACCTAAAAGTGCGTAATTCTCTGATTTAAACCGCTCAAAATTATCCCGCAAATCGCATGCTTCGGCGGTACAACCCGGAGTGCTGGCTTTTGGATAAAAGAAAACAACCAACTTTTTACCGGCATAATCCGATAATTTGTGCGTGTTTCCGTCTTGATCGACCGCTAAAAACGCGGGAGCCTTATCGCCTTTTTGTAATGTATCCATAGTATCTTTGTGAAACGTAAATTTAGTAAAAAATGACCAAGAAAGAACGCGCCGCTTTTATCATGGAGACGTTAGACCGATTGTATCCCGAAGTACCGATTCCGCTTGATCATTCGGATCCGTACACGTTGTTGATCGCGGTTCTGCTTTCGGCGCAGTGTACGGATATCCGGGTGAATCAAATTACGCCGCTTTTATTTGCGAAAGCTGATAATCCGTATGATATGGTGAAATTATCGATTGAAGAAATTCAGGATATTATTCGGCCTTGCGGACTTTCTCCGATGAAATCGAAGGGAATTTACGGACTGTCGCAGATTTTAATCGAGAAATACGACGGACAGGTTCCGCAAAGTTTTGAAGCGTTGGAATCGCTGCCGGCGGTTGGTCATAAAACGGCAAGCGTTGTGATGTCGCAAGCTTTTGGCGTTCCGGCGTTCCCGGTTGATACTCATATTCACCGGATGCTGTATCGTTGGAATCTATCCTCGGGAAAAAGTGTCAAGCAAACTGAAGCCGACGCAAAAAAGATTTTTCCGCGTGAGAAGTGGAATCTGTTACATCTTCAGATTATTTGGTATGCAAGACAATATTCGCCTGCCCGAGGTCGGGATCCGAAGAACGACATCATCACCAGCGCGATTGGTCGGAAAGAATTCAGATAAAAAAAACCCCGATAGGATAACTACCGGGATTTGATTTAATTCGCAACACACTCAAATGTCAACGACCTTGACTTAAATACCTGAAGCGCTTTTGAATAGCTGAGCAAAAAGTTGATCGTTTCTTTTTTAGGCGACATTTTCTTGGAGGGTTTTGAATGCTTAAAGTAGATTTTTGCCATATTGATATTGATTTACAATACAACGCAATCAAACCGCTCCTTATTGTTTAATTAGTTAAAATTATATTGTGTTTATCGATCACTTTCCGAAGGTTCATCAAGGCGTATCTCATTCGGCCTAATGCCGTATTGATACTGACACCGGTAAGTTCCGAAATTTCTTTAAAACTCAGATCCTGATACATTCTCATCACCAATACTTCGCGCTGATCGGTCGGGAGTTCTTCGATCAATTTTTTCAAATCGCTTTCAACTTGTGAAGTGATGATTTGACTTTCGATATTTGGCGCATTATCAGACATAATTGAAAATATCGAGAATTCTTCAGTTTCACGATACATCGGCATTTTCTTATTTCGACGGAAATGATCGACAATCAGGTTGTGCGCAATGCGCATTACCCACGGAAGAAACTTTCCTTCCTCGTTATAGGAATTCGATTTTAAAGTTTTGATGACTTTAATAAAGGTGTCTTGAAAAATATCATCCGAAATGTCCCGATCGGAAATTTTCGAATATATAAAACCATAAATTTTCGATTGATGTCTACTGATCAATGTCGCCAAAGCATTTTCATCACCTGCAACATAGCTCTTTACCAGTAAAGCATCGGGAGTTTGAACATTAGCCATAGTAATACCTTTTTAATCCTTGGAGTTATACGAGAAAAAAAGTAGTGCTATTGAATAGGCAGATGTTTTTAAGTGTTTATTGACCAAATGTAAATGAATATTTAGGTCAATTGCAAATTATAATAAAAGATTAACATTAAAAAAGTAATAAATGCCAAAAACGATATTCGCCTCCAGTACGCTAATTGACTGTTAAACGGCAATTTTTAAAATAAGTGAATGATTATCTTTGCAGTAAACCTTCTCTAAATGAATATCGACCTCGCAAACCTTGAGCCAAAAAAGCATATAATAATAAAAGGTGCACAAATACATAACCTTCGCAATATTGATGTTGCGATTCCGCGTAACAAATTCGTCGTTATAACGGGATTGTCAGGCTCGGGCAAATCGAGTTTGGCGTTCGATACGCTTTACGCCGAAGGTCAACGCAGATATGTTGAGAGTTTGTCGTCCTATGCACGCCAGTTTTTAGGCCGTTTGGACAAACCAAAAGTTGAATATATCCGCGGCATCGCACCGGCAATCGCCATCGAACAAAAAGTAAATACAACCAACGCCCGATCGACTGTTGGAACTTCAACAGAAATATACGATTATCTCAAACTGCTTTATGCACGTGTGGGCCGCACCTTTTCTCCGGTTTCAGGCCGTGAGGTTAAAAAAGATACGGTGTCGGATGTGATCAAAGACGTCGAATCTTTTCCCGAAGATAGCCGGTGGCTTCTCCTCTCGCCTATTCACCTCGAAGAAGGCCGTGCGCTCGAGGACAAGCTTAAAGTTCTTCTCCAGCAAGGATTTGCCCGAATATTGGTCGATAACGAAACCATTCGGCTTGATGAACTCGACGCCCATTCACTCGACAATAAAGATGTTTTGCTGATTATCGATCGCGTTGTTGTCAAACACGAAGAAGAATTCTATAACCGATTGGCCGATGCAGTTCAAGCCGCGTTCTACGAAGGAAAAGGCATCTGTTATCTTCAGGAAGTTGAAACCAACAACCGAATTTCATACAGCGGGAATTTTGAACTCGACGGCATCACCTTTCTCGAACCAAATGTTCACCTGTTCAGCTTCAATAATCCATATGGCGCTTGTCCGGTTTGCGGCGGTTTCGGAAATGTTATCGGGATCGATGCCGAACTGGTAGTCCCAAATACATCGCTTTCAGTTTTCCAAAACGCGATTTATCCTTGGCGCGGCGAAAGCATGGGAACCTATCGTGACTTATTAGTCAACAACGCCTACAAATTTGACTTTCCGATTCACAAGCCTTATTTCGAACTTTCTGACGAACAAAAAGATTTAATCTGGACCGGAAATCAATATTTTACGGGCCTGAACGACTTCTTCGCCGAACTGGAAGCCAAAAACTACAAAATACAAAACCGAGTCATGCTTTCAAGATACCGCGGTAAAACAAAATGTCATCTCTGCAAAGGCAAACGATTAAGGCCGGAAGCAAACAATATAAAAATTGGCGGCAAGACTATTTCAGACCTTGTTGATCTTCAGATTGTAAAACTTCGAAAGTTCTTCGCCGGGCTGGAGCTTTCCACTCACGACGCTGTTGTAGCCAAACGATTACTGCTTGAAATCAACAACAGACTGTCATTCCTTTCGGAAGTTGGTCTGGATTATCTCACACTCAACCGAAATTCGGCTACGCTTTCAGGCGGCGAATCGCAGCGCATCAATCTTGCCACATCACTCGGAAGCAGCCTTGTCGGGTCAATGTACATTCTCGATGAGCCAAGCATCGGACTCCATCCAAAAGATACCGAAAAGCTGATCCGGGTTCTGCTTTCACTTCGCGACCTCGGAAACACGGTTATCGTGGTTGAGCACGACGAAGACATCATGAAGGCTGCCGATATGATCATCGACATCGGACCTGAAGCGGGAACTTTCGGTGGAAAATTGGTCGCACAAGGAACTTTTGACGAAATACTGAAAGCCGATTCTCTGACCGCCAAATATCTTAACGGAAAACTCGAAATCAAAACGCCGCGTGTTCGTCGCAAAAGTCCGGCTTACATCGAAATTCTCGGCGCGCGCGAAAACAACCTGCAAAATGTTGATGTTCGTTTTCCACTCGAATCATTGACCGTGATCACCGGAGTTTCAGGTAGCGGTAAAAGTACACTCGTCAAGAAAATCCTATTTCCGGCAATGCAGAAACAACTCGACGGTGTTGGCGAAAAAGCGGGTCAATTCACCGAAATGCGCGGTCATTATCACAAAATCCGCCACATCGAATATGTCGATCAAAATCCGATCGGCCGAAGTTCACGATCAAATCCGGTGACATACATCAAAGCATACGACGACATCCGGGATCTCTTTTCAAAGGAAAAACTCGCCAAAAACCGCGGCTATCTTCCCAAACATTTTTCGTTTAATGTCGAAGGTGGTCGATGCGAAAATTGCAAGGGCGAAGGAACTATCAACGTGGAAATGGTTTTCATGGCCGATGTTCAGCTTCAATGTGATATTTGCAACGGCAAGCGATTTAAAAAGGAGATTCTCGATGTCACGTTCAACGGCAAAAATATCGACGATGTCTTAACGATGACCATCGATCAGGCATTGGCATTTTTCAGCGAGGCAAATCAGACCAAACTGGTGCAAAAATTACAACCTCTGCAAGATGTCGGTTTGGGATATGTGCAACTCGGACAGTCGTCATCGACGCTTTCCGGTGGCGAGGCTCAACGTATTAAACTCGCGTCATTCCTGGTAAAAGGTACGCTTAAGGACAAAGCGCTTTTTGTTTTTGACGAACCAACAACCGGACTTCACTTTCACGATATCAACAAACTTTTGGCGTCGTTCGATGCGTTGATCGACAAGGGTCACTCGATAATTGTCATCGAACACAATCTCGATCTGATCAAATGCGCCGACCACATTATCGACCTCGGTCCGGAAGGTGGCGAAAATGGCGGTCAAATTTTGGCAATCGGAACACCTGAGGAAATTGTAGCCAATAAAAATTCGGTGACTGGGAAATATTTGAAGGACAAATTATAAGTTAACGTGAATCGGATTACAAAAACTTTTTTGAAATCATAAATTACACGTTCAAAGCCGATTGTAACTGAATTTGGCACAAGAATTGAAACAAAAAAATCAAGTCAAATTGACTTTCATAAGTTGGTTTTTGGTTTGGTTTGTTTGTTTGGTTTGAAAAGCCCGTCTGCAATTTTGTAAGGCGGGTTTTTCTTTTTTTTCAGGAGCTTGATCCGGCTCTTTGCTATATCTTTTTTTGCCTGTCGGCCGCAAAAAGGATACCGCTTCGATCCGGGCTAGGGCTTGGGTGGAATCGCCAATACGGAATCAATCACCCGATTAACCTCTGCTGAAATTTTAAAAATGTAGTTCAGATACGCATAGAAAATACTCATCAACACCGATTTCAAAACAATATTCACCAATGGATGAAAATTGAAATCCCAATAATAGAACAACGCAAAAGTCAGTAACGAGATCAACAAACAGTGCATCGTTTTCTGAGTAAACGGAAACAGCTTCATCTTAGTGACAACAAACATTAATTTGGCAAGCGAGTAAAGTGTAATGGCAATCAATGTCGCTACAGCCGCACCGTCGATCATGTAAATCGGAATCAACAGATGATTCAGCCAAACGGCAGCTCCGGCCAATAACAATCCGAGAATCAGTACCATTTTGTAATACTTCGAATTGAAAATAATCGCATTGTTGTTACCAAGGATCAAATCGAAATATTTGGAAATTCCTATCACAAAAACAACGAAAATTCCACCTCGATACTCCGGTTTCAGCAACTCATAAATTGATTGGATATTGACTAAAATTCCAAGTAACACATATCCGCCAACAATCTGTAAACTGATCGACGTCTGTTTGTACAAGGTATTAAGCTCATCGTGCTTATTTTCGCTCATCAATTTTGCAGTTATCGGATAGGTGATCTGATGCATCGCGCGACTCGGAACCGAAACGACTGTGGCAATGAAGATCGCAACCGAATAATAGGCTACGTTTTCGATTTTTATATATTGTCCGAGCATGAATTTATCGACATCCAAAAGCAATACCGCCACACTCCCGGAAAAAATGATAAAGACCGAATAAAGCATCACATGAGAACGATTTTGCGGAAAGTCAAAGTTGAATTTTGGCATTCGGATTCTAAAGGCTAAGACCATCATTATAAGTGCCGTTGCCGCATAAATTCCGACCGTCGAATACACAAATCCGATCGGCGTTAAAACATCATAATAGACCAACATCAGAAATATGGTGATGAGTATTCGCAGAAGTACTTCTTTGACAAAATTCCCAACAACCGATTTCATGTGTACTTTAACCCAGGCATAAAATATTTCGAAATAGCCCATGCAAAGTCCGATAACCGGAATCAGCCAAACGTATTCGAAGATAATCGGGTTTTCTCGTGACAATAAGTGCGCGATTCGGTCGTAAAACAAGAAGCCGAACACTGCAATCGGCAAAATAAGCAATAACGGCAATAACAAAACAAAGGTTAGAAAAGCCGATTTTTCATGTTCGGTTTTGTAGTCCGAATAGAATTTAACCAACGTATTGTGAACCCCAAAAGCCATCAACGGCATTAAAATGTTGGCCGATGAAAGTAAAAATGCGGTGAGTCCATAATAGGTTTTCCCCAGAAAAATAGGGTACATAAAAAGTGTATTCGCCGCCCCAATCGCAAATCCGATATAGGTGATAACCGTGTTTCTGATCGACTGATTAACTACGATTCCCATGGCGACGGATTTTCAATCAATTTAGCCAATGATTTGGTAAGATTCCGCCGAGTGTATTTATCGATATCAACCGATTCGACCTCATTGGTTCCATCATTATATTTCTGATATAAATCTGCAATCGCCGACTTAAGTTTGTCCTTTTCGTAATAAGTGACAAAGCTTCCCGCATGGGTATCTTTTAAAATTTGTGCGAAGTCGGCTCCGTTCGGACCTATTCCCAAAATCGGTCGTTTGGCCGCCAAATACTCAAATAATTTTCCTGGAATTATGCTTTTTGTGTCCTCCGAATTAATTTCGATCAATAGCAACACCTGCGATGAAACCTGATGCTTTAATGCTTCCTGATGCGAAACATAACCATGGTTTGTTACGTGGTCAGCCAGCTTAAATTTGTAAATAGAATCCAGCACTTCCCTACTCACCGCACCAAGCAATTTCAGCTCGAAGTCGCGTTTAAAATCCGAATTCTCAATGATAAGTTCATGCAAAACTTTCCATAAAACTTCCGGATTTCGCTTGGAAAGCAATGATCCGATATGAGCTATTGAAAACTTTTCGTCGCGTTCAACTTGCGGAGCGTACTGGTCAAAACCGTTCGTTATAACCTCGATTGGTTTATGTGTAATCTTTGAAAAATCGCTTTTTGTAGTAATGCTTGTCACGATGATATCATCAGCATTTGTTAGAACCTCCGATTCCAAATGACTGTGCTTTTTTGCCGCCGACGCTGATAGTTTCAACGATTGATGATATCCAATCGTTGTCCATGGATCGCGAAAATCTGCAATCCATCGCAATGGCAATTTTCGCTTCAAAGTTAGTCCGATTAAATGCAGCGAATGTGGTGGCCCGGTTGTAATTATAGTCTCAATATTATTCTCCTGAATATAATTTTCCAAAAATCGAACCGACGGCTTTACCCATAAAACTCGCGCATCGGGAATAAAAATATTTCCACGAATCCATAATGAAAGCGCCTCGAACGGAGTTTGTTTTTTCTGGTCTGGAACAATTCCGCTGCTGATTTTAGCAACTTTTTTGCCTCCAAACAATGATGCGATTTTGTAGGGTTCGAAAATAGGTTGCTTGATTACAATCACTTCTTTTGGAAGATTCGAATCGAGATCGTTGTCAATAATCGGATACGACGGATTTTCGGGAACGTAAACAATTGGTTGGATTCCGAATTCAGGAAGATACTTGGCAAATTTCAGCCATCGCTGTACGCCCGGTCCACCTGCCGGCGGCCAATAATATGCGATGATCAGTACCTTTTTCACGAAACCTCCGATTTGCGTTTTTTGTTCCAATAATAGATTCCGCCTCCAATAAGTATCAACATTAGGATCGAACTCAACAACATGATCATTCCGCCCGTTTTTACGACTTGCGGTTCAAATTTAAACTCAACTACGTGCTTTCCGGCCGGTATTTCCATTCCGCGTAAGACGTAATCAACGCGAATGTGTGGTACTTCTTTGCCGTCGATATAAGCGATCCATCCGTTGCCATAATAAGCCTCAGAAAATACAGCGAATCCATGTTGTAAGTTTTTAGTCTGATATTTAATGTAATTTGGTTTGTGCTCAATTACATCAATGGTGGCGCTAGAATCAACTGTAAATGATTTTGCTTTCAGTTGATTTCCAAATTCCTTTTGGTTGACGATAGCTGTAACTTCTGAATCAATTTTGCCGAATTCAGCAATTTCTTCATCGGCGGAAGCCACAGTTTTAATTTCGCTTACAAACCATGCACTTCCATTGGCATGCGGATTCAAAATTGGAATATCCTGACCTTGATTTGTAGCTAGGATTACATATTTTACGTTCAGCGCGTTCAGCACCGGATTTCGTTGCGTGATACTAATTGTGGTGGTATCGATGGTTCCGATTATGGTGTTCAAATTGTTTTCGATTTGATACTGGAAAAGTTGATCGACTCGCCGTGGTCTAACTGCGCTATATCCGCCAACCGATTTGTGGAAGTACGATGTTCTTGCCTGCAAGCGGCCCTGAATTTCATAGACTCTGAAGTCGCTTGAATCATTTAAAATAACTTCATCAGCTTCAGTTGCCTTAAATGGCTGATCAATTTCGCGTTTGCTGATAAAAGTGTTGTCATTTGCTTTCACATAACGTTGATCCACAAAATAAAGATCGAGAACCATGATTAGCCCCACGATGATTACTGCCGTATTTTGCGCCACTCGCTTTTGGATATACAACCATAAAACTACTGCGGAAAGTGCAATCAAAAATCCGGATCTCAAGAGATCTGCTGAATAAAGACTTTTCCGGTCTGCGATCAATGCGTCGAGAAAATCCGGACCCATTTCCTGGAATCTCAAATCGCCGGGCGAAGTAAACGAGAAACTACTTTTGAAAACCAATAACAAAACCACAAGTCCCAAAGTGATCGCCGAGGTTTTCCAAAGCGCTTTCCACTGATCGTCCTTTTCTCTTAAAAAATACGATTGTAAACCCATGATTGCCAACACCGGCATGCATAATTCGAGCACGACTTGTATCGATGACACCGCACGGAATTTATCGTAAAGTGGTACATAATGAATAAAGAAGTCGGTTAGGATTGGAAAATTCTTTCCCCATGATAGCATCAGTGATACTATCGCGCCGGCTAAAAATGCATATTTGATTTTTCGCTTATCAATAAATAAAGCCAGAATTGCAAGAAAAAAAACAACCGCGCCAATATAAGCCGGAGCCGCAACTATGGGTTGATCGCCCCAATATGTCGGAAGTTGAGATACAAATCCGAGCGCCTGATCGTCATTTGCGCCCATATTTATCAAAGCTTGATAGCTCTCACTTTCGCGCCCCACAGACTCGACGTTTGATCCACCAAACAATCTCGGTGCAATCAAATTCAAGCTTTCTGCAATTCCGTAGCTGTATTCAGTTATATACTCGTAGTCCATCGACGAGGTGGTCGTATTTGGCGAGCCATCCGGATTGACTGTTAATTCACTTTTCCCGCGAATACTAAAATCAGTATACTCGGCCGTCGCCATCAAGTTAGCGGCATTTGCTCCAATGGCGAGCAATCCCGCACCCGCAAAAACGCCAATCGAATAGCCGATCGTCTTGTACTCTTTTTGTTTGATGTACTTATAAATGTAGTAGACTGAGATTGCAATCAACAGAATCAACAAATAATACGTCATTTGAAAGTGATTGGCATTGATTTCCAACGCCGCAGCAAGCATTGTGGTGATTCCGCCCAGAATATATCGCCGCTGAAAAACCAGCAAAACTCCGGCAACCACAAGTGGCATGTAACCGATTGCATGAGCTTTTGCATTATGCCCGACACCAAGGATGATGATCATATACGTTGATAACCCGAAAGCCAACGCGCCAAAAAAAGCTTTGAGCGGCTTCACTTTAAGCACAAGCAACAAGGCATAAAACCCGATAAAATATAGAAAAAGATAATCGGCCGGACGCGGTAAGAACCGAATCAGGTTGTCTAATTTTCCGATATAATCATGCGGGTAATTCGCACCTAGCTGGTAGGTGGGCATCCCTATAAAGGACGAATTTGTCCAGAAAGGTTCTGCATTTTCGGCGGCGCGAAAGTCGTTTTGTTCTTTCGCCATCCCGATGTACTGCGCGATATCCGACTGGAAAATCTGCTTGCCCTGAAGCACCGGATAAAAGTAAATGATTGAGATTAAGACAAAACCGGCAAATGCAGCTAAATGGGGATAAAGCTTGTTGAGAATTTTCATAAGCAGACGTGAAAAACAGTTTTCAATTGTCTGTAAAAGTAAAAAATAAAAGCGGCTGTTTGGCGACTGCTGCTATTTTATTCTATTTCCTCGAAGTCGACATACTCGCCCACTTTTTTGCTCGACCGCGGATTTGCGCCCTGATTAGGCTGATTGTTGACTTGCTGCTGATAATTTCGCTGAGCGGCTTGATTCTGCATATTCTCAGCAGCTTTCTGAACTGCTTTTTTTAATAGAAAAGGAAGCAGCAATCGCATCACGAATTTGGCTATGTAATAAAACAAGATAATGTAAATGATGACTTTTACAAATCCTGTAAAAGATGCTGTTTCCATGTAGTTAAATTTTGCCAAAAATAATAATTTGACATATGAAACCGCCTATGAGCATTCATAAATAAATAATAAATCTTACATTTGGATCACGTCAAAAGCCGAATCTATGCTCCAAATAAACCGCATTTCCCTCCTATTTGCTATTCTGTTCTCAGCCGCGTCGCAGGCGCAATTTACTGATGTCATCAATTCCAATCGCCCGGGCGAATCCATGGCGGCGTTCTCAGTTGGGAAGACTGTAATTCAAGCCGAATTGGGCTTTTACGCTCAAGATCAAAAGTATGACGAAATCAACACCGAGTCATTTGGTTACGGCAGCGATCTTATGGTTCGTTACGGCGCTTTTTTCGAACAGCTCGAATTGATCCTCGAACTCAATTACATGACCGATAAATATGAAACAGCTCGGACAAGCATCAATCAAAACGGTTTTCGTCAGTTAAATATAGGTGCGAAATATCTGGTTTATGATCCAAATAAAAACTACGATCCAAAGCCAAATTTATACAGCTGGAAAGCAAATCACTCGTTTAAATGGCGCGAATTGATTCCGGCAGTCGGAGTTTACGCTGGTGCAAACATCAATCTTTTCGACTCGCCCTACATTAATGGCCAGGAAGCGCCGTTAAGTCCGAAACTAATGGTAATCACTCAGAATCAATTTGGAAAATGGGTTTTTGTAACCAATATTATCGGCGACAAACTCGCAACCAGCTTTATGGGATTTGGTTATGTTGCAACGTTAACAAGAGGTTTCAATCCGCGTTGGTCCGGCTTTATAGAAAGTCAGGGTTACAAAGACGACTTTTATTCGGATAACATTTTTAGGCTTGGCGCTGCTTTCCTGATTAAAGAGAACATACAAGTTGATGCATCAATCGGAAAAAACATCAAAGACACACCTTCGATCTTAAACGGCGGAATCGGTCTTTCCTGGCGATTCGATGACAACTACGAAGAAGTTTACCTCCGCGTTCCAACCGAAGCTAAAGACGGCGACAAAGAAGGCAAAAAAGACAAGAAAAAGAACAAAAAGAAACGTCGCGATGAAGTAGACGTTGAAGCTGTACCGGAATGATAACCATCAAAGAATGCAAAAGCAAATCGGAAATTCGCGAATTCGTTAAATTTCCGTTCAAAATATATCAGGACAATCCATATTGGGTTCCACCAATTATTTCTGACGAAGTAGAAAGTTTCAACAAAAAGACCAATCCGGTTTTCGAATCGGCTGAAGCTTATTTCTATATTGCTTATCGGGGTCAGAAACAAGTGGGACGAATTGCCGCAATAATCAATTGGGACGAAGTGAAATCCCAGGGGAAAAGCAAGGTTCGCTTTGGCTGGTTTGACGTTATCGACGACATTGAGGTTACCAAAGCACTCCTGGAAAAAGTATACGAACTCGGTCGCAAAAACAATCTCGAACATGCTGAAGGTCCGATGGGCTTTTCAAACTTGGATAAAGTTGGCGTGCTTACCGAAGGCTTCGATCAAATCGGAACCATGATCACGTGGTACAATCATCCGTATTATGTGGAACATCTTCAGCAACTTGGCTATGTTAAAGAAAAACAATACATCGAGAGCATCTTCCCGTTCGAAAATGTGAAACCGGTATATTTCGAAAAAGCCGTCGAACTGATCAAACGCCGATATCACCTTCGTGGGGTTAACTTCACAAAGACAAAAGACATCATGCCGCGCGTGGCGGAAATGTTCGACTTATTTAATACAAGCTACGCGAATTTATCCTCATTCGTTGCCATTTCCGAACGACAGAAAGAATTTTTCAAGAAAAAGTACATCAACTTTATCAATCCCGAATACATTAAATTCGTCGAAGATAAAGATGGCAAACTCATCGCATTCAGCATCGTTATGCCTTCGTTCTCGGACGCATTAAAAAAGACAAAAGGCCGTTTATTCCCATTCGGTTTCCTTGATCTGCTTCACGCGAAAAAACACAGTAAAGACGTTATTTTCTACCTGATCGGCGTTGATCCCGAATATCAAAACAAAGGTGTTACAGCCATAATTTTCGATGAATATTACCGAACTTTTAAAGAGAAAAACATCCAAACTTGCATCCGGACACCGGAACTAGAAGAGAATCATGCGATTCATAATCTCTGGAAAAATTTCGATCCGATCATTCACAAACGCCGTTGTACTTTTATAAAAAATATTTAATTGCATTCGGTTTTCATCAAGGCGATATTGCCATCAAAACGAACTTTTCGGTAGTCTTTAAAGATTTCCATTCCGTTTTTAGCCTTCATTTCGCCAAAACCCTGAATGAGCGCACTACCTTTTCGCAGGAAAATTGCCTCGCGAATCGAACTTGTTCCCTCCGACTCAAACGTGTAATCCGCAATCAGCGTATCGCCAAGGAATCGGCCGGAAAGCGTTCCTGAATTCTGATCTTTCTCGAAAAGTTTGTAAATCAGATCGCCGCCAACTTCATCGCCTTGATGCACCAGGCTCATCGCGATGGTATCGTTATTCCGAATCATCACAAAACACTCGTGGACCGTTTGCAGCGCTGGCGGAATCTCGAACTCCGATTCCTCAACAACCTGCTTTTGCTCTTGTTTGCAAGCTGTAAACGCCAGTGTAAACAACAATAGAAACATCAATCTCATCTTTTCCATTTTTTATAAAATTAAAAAACCGCCTCAAAAAAAGGCGGTTTCAATTCATTTATTTATCTATAACTATTTTTCTTCACTTACGTCAACCGTGTGAAGTTGCGCTAACTTTTCGTAAGTTCCGTTTTCAAGTTTTTCGCGAATCGCTTCAAAAGCAAGCAATGTTTCGTCAATGTCCTGCATCGTGTGACTCGCCGTTGGAATCATTCTCAATAAAATTATGCCTTTCGGAATTACCGGATAGATCACAATCGACAAGAAGATGTTATAATTTTCTCTAAGGTCGTTAATCAGCATCATCGCCGTTGGAACGCTACCTTCAAGATAAACCGGAGTTACACAGGTGTTGGTATCGCCAATGTTGAATCCGCGCTCACGAAGTCCGTTTTGCAACGCATTCACATTCTCCCAAAGTTTGTCTTTCAATTCAGGCATGGTTCGCAACAACTCAAGTCTTTTCAACGACCCGATTGTCTGGATCATTGGCAACGCCTTGGCAAACATTTGCGAACGAAGATTGTATTTCAAATAATCGATGATTTCTTTATCGGCAGCTACAAACGCTCCGATATTTGCCATCGATTTTGCAAAAGTCGAAAAATAAACGTCGATTTGATCCTGAACGCCTTGCTCCTCGCCCGCTCCGGCTCCGGTTTTACCCAAAGTACCAAATCCGTGCGCATCATCAACCAAAAGTCGGAAGTTGTATTTCTTCTTCAACTCGACGATCTCACGCAATTTCCCTTGCTGTCCGCGCATTCCAAAAACACCTTCAGTGATAAACAGGATTCCACCTCCGGTCTCCTGCGCCATTTTCGTAGCGCGACCAAGGTTTTTTTCCATGCTCTCAATGTCGTTGTGCTTGTAGGTAAAACGCTTGCCCATATGAAGACGAACACCATCAATGATACACGCATGCGAATCAACATCATATACGATAATGTCGTTTTTAGTTACCAAAGCGTCAATGATCGACACCATTCCCTGATACCCAAAATTTAAAAGATAAGCCGACTCCTTCATCACAAACTCAGCAAGCTCGCGCTCCAATTGCTCGTGATAGCTCGTGTGCCCCGACATCATTCTGGCGCCCATCGGATACGCCGCACCATACATTTGCGCCGCTTCTGAATCCGCCTTGCGAACTTCAGGATGATTTGCCAATCCTAAATAATCGTTGATGCTCCAGTTAATGATCTCTTTTCCGTGAAATTGCATCCGGTTAGATAGCTCACCTTCAAGTTTTGGAAATACGTAATATCCTTCAGCCTGAGATGCCCACTTGCCCAAAGGGCCTTTATTGCTCTGTATTCTTTCGAATAAATCTTTTACCATGTCCTTTTAAAATGCGTGCTACGCTTATTTTCCGCGCAAAAATAACACATTATAACTTATTTCAGTCGCTCCTCGCGGTTTTATTTTAGGAGCCTTTTCCCGCACTACGCTGTATCTTTTTTTAGGCAGGAATATTCTGCTAAAATCAAATCTGACTTTGCCTAAAAAAAGGATGCCGCTACGATCGGGGCTAAAAAAGCCACCAATCCTATGAAAATCCTTGGTATCTTTGTTAAAATCGAAATCAAAATGCCCGATAATAAAGAACTCAAATTAGCCGTCCTTATCGACGCCGATAATGTTCCCTATAGCAACATCAAAGGAATGATGGAAGAAATTGCCAAATTCGGAACACCGACCACCAAACGTATCTACGCCGATTGGACAAGGCCAAACGCAAACGGCTGGAAAAATGTCTTGCTTGAGCACGCCATCACTCCGGTTCAGCAATATAGTTATACGATCGGTAAAAACTCATCCGATTCAGCGCTGATTATCGACGCCATGGATTTGCTCTATACGGGTAAAGTCGACGGTTTCTGCATCGTTTCAAGCGACAGTGATTTCACCCGACTCGCCATCCGACTTCGCGAAAGCGGCATGAAAGTCATCGGCATCGGCGAAAAAAAGACGCCGGGTTCACTCATCGCAGCCTGCGACCGGTTTATTTTCATCGAAGTCCTTGAAGGCTCGACAAAGAAAAAGAAAACCATCAAGGCCAATCAATCCACACCGGATATCAAGAAAGTCGTCGAAAAGCAAAACATTAAAATAGACGATCCGACAATCGATCTGATCGAAACCACCATCGACGATATTGCAGATGAAAGCGGCTGGGCGTTTCTGGGCGACGTCGGAAATCTGATCGTCCGCAAGAAACCCGAATTCGACCCTCGAAACTACGGTTTTGCCAAACTCACACCAATGCTCAAGTCGCTCACCGACATCCTCGAAATCGACGAACGAATCTCGGATAATAAAAACATTAAGCACGTTTATGTACGGTTATTAAATTAATTTATAGACCGTTATGATTTTTGTTTAAATTTATAGAAGAAGTAAACAAAATCAGACGTCTATGTCAAAGCCGGGCCCGATTGTCATTGTCGAAGACGATTACGATGACAAAGAAATTTTTGAATCTATCGTCCGCGATCTGGGCTTTACCAACCGAATCGAATGGTTTACGGAGGTCACATCAGCATACGATTATCTGCACGAAACCAAAGAAAATGTTTTTCTGATTTTATCAGACCTTAATATGCCGGGCAAAAACGGACTCCAATTCAAACAACTGATCGATCAAACTCCGGGACTGCGAATGAGGTGTATTCCGTTTATCTTTTTCTCAACTAACGCTATCAAAACCGAAGTTCTGCAAGCTTACGAGCAAGTTCCCGTTCAGGGATTTTTTAAGAAAGGAACCAACTACTCCCAAATGAAAGAAATGGTCGAAGTAATCCTGAAATACTGGACATATTGCAAACACCCAAATGGTATATAACTTTAAACTAAAAAACTATGGTCGCCTTCTGCGAATTTAAAATTAATAAGAATCTCGGAATCGTCGAAATAGATTCAGATGAACGTGCCATCCACGACTACCTCAAGAAAGTAATAGCCGAATTTGAAGCCGACAATGCCAAACTTGTCGCAATAACTTCTGAGCAGGAAAAATTTGCAGGTCATCGCAACATTGCCAACCTTGATGAAAACGATGTCACTTTTGTACAAATCATGACCAGTCTTGAAGGTTTGCTCGAAGACGATTTTGCCCGTAACGAACATGTGATCCGTCAAAAATCACTCGAAGTTTTAAAAGGTGCAAGCCTTCAGGTAACCCACGGATTGATCGAAGACGGGAATTCGCACGTCGGCTTTTCACAATTATAAGTTGTACGTTTCGCTTCAGCTTATTGCCTGACGAGTTTTGTACGCCGGATAGTTTCCGCACTCAAGGTTTCCAATATGTAAATTCCGCTTGCAAGATCTGCGATCGAAATTTCAGTTAAATTTCCGTGACCAACACGACGCAACATTTGCTGACCGGTCATGCTGTAAATTACAACCGATTCAATATCGCCAAAATCGGATTTAATATAAACGAGATCATTCGCGGGATTCGGATAAACTGAAATCAGCATTTTGTTTGGCTGGTTCACATTAAGCTGACATCCTGAATCACTTTCAACGATCACGGGTGTCGAAGCATTGGAGGCTGTATTATCCGGACACATTTCCGGTGCCGCCGAAACATGGTAAACTCCGGGTTCACTGACAATCAACGTCGTCGAAGTCTCATCCGGAATCAACACTCCGTCCTTAAACCAATTTATATTTTCGGTAAACGGCGATGAAAGCTGAAGCTCCACGCTTGTACCATCACACAACATCACATTTCCGTTTTCAGGATTGATCGACAAATTTGGCGCGAGTTCAAAACTTACGCTCATCGGAACCCAATTATAACTGTCAATCTGAATTTCGTTCGACGTATACGTTTGACCGCCTAAAGTGACTTCAACTTTAAATACCGCCTGATCATAAGTCATCCAATCATAAGTAAACGCCGAATTTGTAGCGCCTTCAATTGGCTGAAATTCATCACTCAAAAACCAATATTTAAAATACCATTGATACGAATCGTAAGTCTGACTGCCCACAACAGAAGCAGTTCCGTTTGTATAAGGACACATCATCGTATCACCTGAGATAACCGGAGCCTGACCGAATAATTGAGATAAACTCAGAAACATCAGCAGAAAAGATAATTTTAATTTCATAATCACTATTTTTTATTTCAATCTAATTTACTTTACTTCAACTACTTAGACAACTAATCGCAACATTTTTTTTTCAGAGGTTTGCAGGTTTCGCCCGATTGCAATTGGATTTATTCCATAAATTTGTTGAAAACCCATAAAATGAAAATTGTATTTGCTTCAAACAATGCTAATAAGATTCGGGAAATCAAACTGTTGCTTCCGGATTCAATTCAAATGCTGAGTTTGGAAGATATCGGATGTCATGAAGAAATCCCTGAACCTGCCGATACTATTGAAGGAAACGCGATCGAAAAGGCAAATTACATCACCCAAAAATACGGCTACGATTGTTTTGCAGATGACAGTGGACTTGAAGTCGACGTGCTAAATGGCGAACCCGGAGTTTACTCAGCGCGCTACGCCGGCGATCATAAAAACAACGACGACAACATTAATAAACTGCTGGAAAAGTTGGCGCAGACTGAAAACCGCGCCGCTAATTTCAAAACCGTTATTGCGTTGAATCTTGGTGGTGAACAACATTTGTTTACAGGGAAAGTCAACGGCACAATTACCAAAAAACGTTTAGGATCAGAAGGTTTCGGTTACGATTCGGTATTTATTCCGGATGGTTCAACACTAACTTTTGCGCAAATTTCAGCTACTGAAAAGGCCAAAGACAGCCATCGCAGCCGTGCCGTCAAGCAGCTCGTGGCGCATCTTCGGAAGTAACTTATTGATTCTCAATTTATAATATAATTTTAATACCTGCTTTTGCATTAGTTTATATGACTTTTATGCACTACTTTTGCAAAATATTTAAAATACTATATGAATAAATTTGAACAATTAGGATTGAGTGAGTCGTTACTGAAGGCGATTTTAGATCTTGGATTTGAAAGTCCGACGGAGGTACAGGAGAAAGCGATTCCCCTATTATTGGAAAAAGACACAGATATGGTTGCGTTGGCTCAGACAGGGACAGGGAAAACGGCAGCTTTTGGTTTTCCACTGATTCAGAAGATTGATGCCGGCAATAAGAATACACAAGCATTAATTTTATCTCCAACTCGTGAGCTTTGTTTGCAAATTACAAACGAAATCAAGAACTACTCAAAATACGAGCGCAGCCTTAATGTGGTTGCGGTTTACGGTGGCGCAAGCATTACCGAGCAAGCTCGTGACATTAAGCGCGGTGCACAAATCATCGTGGCAACACCTGGTCGTATGCAGGACATGATCAACAGAGGTTTGGTCAATATCTCGCAAATCGATTATTGCGTCCTTGATGAGGCGGATGAAATGTTGAACATGGGCTTCTATGAAGACATCGTAAACATTCTTTCAACATCTCCGGACGAGAAAAGCACATGGTTGTTTTCTGCTACAATGCCGCAAGAAGTGGCACGTATCGCAAAACAATTCATGCATGAGCCGTTAGAAATTACCGTTGGTACCAAAAACTCGGGATCAGCAACTGTTTCTCACGAATTCTACCTGGTAAATGCACGCGATAGATACGAAGCCCTAAAACGTATCGCCGATGCTAACCCGGATATTTTCTCTGTTGTTTTTTGTCGTACAAAACGCGATACGCAACAAGTTGCTGAAAAATTGATCGAAGATGGTTACAATGCTGCAGCGCTTCACGGCGATTTGTCGCAGGCACAACGTGATTCTGTTATGAAATCGTTCCGTGGCCGCCAGATTCAAATGCTTGTTGCAACCGATGTTGCCGCACGTGGAATCGACGTTGACAACGTAACGCACGTAGTTAACTATCAGCTGCCTGACGAGATTGAAACCTACAACCACCGTTCAGGCCGTACTGGTCGTGCCGGTAAATTAGGTACATCTATCGTAATTATCACCAAAAGTGAAATCCGCAAAATTTCAGCAATCGAAAGAATCATCAAACAAAAGTTTGAAGAGAAAACATTGCCAAGCGGAATCGAAATCTGCGAGATCCAACTCCTTCACCTTGCTACAAAAATCAAGGACACTGAGGTTGATCACGAAATTGACAATTATCTTCCGGCAATCAACAATGTTCTTGAAGATCTTTCGAAAGAAGAACTTATCAAGAAAATGGTTTCAGTCGAATTTAATCGTTTTCTTAGCTATTACAAAAAGACACGTGATTTGTCGACACAATCGGCTGGCGAAAGACGCGACGATCGCGAAGGTGGTTTCCAAGGCGGAAATTCAAATGCGGTTCGTTACTTTGTAAATATAGGTTCACGTGATAACTTTGATTGGATGTCACTTAAAGATTTCCTTAAAGAAACACTTGATCTTGGTCGCGACGATGTTTATAAAGTTGATGTAAAAGAAGGTTTCTCTTTCTTTAATACCGATGCTGAACATTCAGACCGCGTTATGGAAGTTCTGAACAATATTCAACTCGAAGGACGTCGAATCAATGTTGAGATTTCGAAAAACGACGGTGGCGGAAGACGCGATCACAACGGTAGAAACTCGGGTGGTTTCGGCGGCGGAAGAAGTTCTGGCGGTGGATTCAAAAGCGGAGCTCCACGTCGTGAAGGCGGCTTCTCTTCCGACAGAGGTTCTCGCGGTGGATTTCAACCACGTGAAGGCGGTTTCTCTGAAAGTTCGCCACGCAGATCAGCATCACCAAGACGCGAAGGTTCGCCCGAAAGAACACCTCGCAGATCGGAAAGCTTTAGCGATGCGCCAAGAGGTCGTCGCCCGAGAAAAGGCTAACATCTGTTAATATTCTTATAATTATACTGAGACTACAAAATATCATCATGTCATTGATTACATTTAGCCAATCAAAAACACATATGAGATATTTTGTAGTTTTCTTTTTACTACTGCTTTCATCCGTCGCATCTGCGCAAGAAAATAAACCAACTGAAACAGTTACCGGAATCATATTAAATGACAACAATCAACGCCCTGTTGGAAACGTAAATGTCATCAACATTAATAAAGTTCGCGGTACAACCTCAGATGATAAAGGTCGTTTTGAGATCGTCGCATCAGTAAACGATACCCTACATTTTTCATTATTGGGATTTGTATCAATTCGGGTACGGGTTACAAACGACTGGATCAAATCAGGGACGTCAACCATTAAAATCACTGAAAAGGCAATCGCCCTTCAGGAAGTTGTCATTAGACCATATAATCTTACGGGATATCTTGAGGTCGACGCCAAATTAATTCCAACCCGCGAAAATTACCGCTACTCGATCTCCGGATTAACTCATGGTTACGAAGCAGGCGAATATTCTCCAGGAGCTTTCGGCCGTGTTCTAGGCTCGATATTCAATCCAACCGATATGCTTTACAACATCTTCGGAAAAAAACCGCGTGAACTCCGGCGCCTCAAAGAGATGAAAAAAGACGACACTGTCCGAAACCTTCTCGAATCAAAGTTTGACCGCGAAACCATCGCAGTATTGCTCGGCGTCACAAAAAATGAAATTGCCGAAATTCTGGCACGCTGCAACTACTCCGAATCATTCGTGAAAACCGCAAACGATCTCCAAATCATGGATGCAATCAGCGAATGCTACGAAGAATACAAAATCTTGAAAAAATAAGATTTCCTCATACTCTACTCTCTTTCGCTTCACGCTGTAAAATCGTCGACGAAAATCTTAAAATTTTGTTAATCGATCCTTTTTTTTGCTATTTTGCATCAACTAACAATAATGCAGAGTGGCGAAAATATGGCGATTAAATTGTTTACTGAAACCCGGAAAGTTTGGGAAAATATCACCTCCACAGGCAATATTCAAGACATCGAACTTGAAATTGAATTCCAAAAAAAATTATTAGAGTTTTTTCATATCGGCGATTTTTACTTCATGCTCGTCGATATTTCAAATGCAAGGTTTAAATACGTCAGTCCCGCGATTACAAATGTTCTTGGTTATAAACCCGAAGAAGCGACAATGGAATTTATCCTAAGTAAAATCCATCCCGACGATCAGGGTGTTTTTCTCAACAACGAAAAAGAAGTCGGTAATTTCTTTGCCACGCTTAAAAACGAACAAATACCAAAATATAAGATCCGGTATGATTATCGGATTTTAAACAGCGCCGGCGAATACATCCGAATCTTGCAACAAGCAATTACGGTTCAGTATGACGACGACAACAATGTTCTGATGACACTTGTGGTTCACACCAACATCACTCATTTGAAGAAAAGCAACACTTCGGTTCTCTCTTTTATCGGTATGGATGGCGAACCTTCATTTTACGATGTCGATGTCGAAAAAGCATACCCAACCGGGCACCAACTCTTCACAAAACGCGAAACCGAAATCATCAAACTGATTCTGAAAGGAGAGCAATCAGCAGCGATCGCCAAAAAACTTTTTATCAGCACCCATACCGTTAACACGCATCGCAAAAATATTCTGGCCAAAACCAACACCAAAACCACCATCGAATTTGCAATCAAAGTGATCTCTGAAGGTCTGCTCTAATTTTCCCCGAAATACCGCGCTTCAATCCGCTTGATGTCTTTTATCGAATTCCGCGCCCAATCAAGACGTTTCTCTAAAATTTCGTCTTCTGTCAATTGCCAATCGATTTCCGAGCCGCGAAGCCTGCTCATCAAATTCTGAATAATGATCGCAGCCGATACCGAAATATTCAAACTCTCGGTAAATCCAACCATCGGAATCTTTAAAAATCCATCGGCTTCTTTTAAAACTTCTTCCGACAACCCATTGCGCTCCGTTCCAAAAAACAGTGCCGCCGGTGTCGAAATGTCAAAGTCCTCCAGCAAACAATCATTCTCATGAGGCGTGGTCGCGATAATCCGATAACCTTTCGATTTTAAATCACTTACGCAACCGGAAATGGTATCAAACCGATTGATGTCGACCCACTTCTGCGCACCCATCGCAATCTCCTTGTCTATCTTCTTGCCATACTTCTCTTCAACTACGTTAAGTTGCTGAATTCCAAAAACTTCACAGCTTCGCATAACTGCGCTTGTGTTATGCATTTGAAACACATCTTCAATCGCTACGGTAAAGTGATTTGTCCTGTTTCCCAAGACTTTCAAAAACTTGGACTTTCGGTTTTCAGTCAAAAAATTTTCTAAATATTCAAGGTAATTTAGATCGGTCATCAAAGTATTTTTTGCAAAAATAGGCATTTATGCGTAGCTTTATTTTTATGAAAAAGCACTTGGTCATTCTCTCTGGCGCCGGCGTTAGTGCCGAAAGCGGAATTAATACGTTTCGCGATTCGGGCGGACTTTGGGAAGATCACGATATTATGGAAGTCGCATCGCCGGAAGGTTTTGCCCAAAATCCCGAGCTGGTACTTGATTTTTACAACCAGCGCCGCAAGCAACTACTGACTGTCGCGCCCAATGCGGCGCATCAACTCATTGCCGAACTCGAAGCGCACTTCAACGTTACCGTCATCACTCAAAATGTCGATAATCTTCACGAAAAGGCCGGCAGCACCCGGGTTATCCATTTGCACGGCGAGTTGCTAAAGGTTCGCAGCACGGCAAATCCAGATGAGATTATGGATTGGCAAACTGATCTTACACTCGGGCAGAAAGATCAGAACGGCCATCAACTCCGACCTCATATCGTCTGGTTTGGCGAGGAAGTTCCTGAATTGCCTTTTGCAGCCGACATGGTTTCAAAAGCTGATTTTGTCATCGTCATCGGCACATCGCTGCAGGTTTATCCCGCGGCCGGCCTGATGCATTTCGCAGATCCGTCGGTTCCGGTTTTCTACATCGACCCAAATCCCGCGCAAATCTCCGGCCTCACGAATCCGCTTCAAATCATCCCCGAAATCGCCTCCAAAGGAATGAAGATGGTCTACGAAAAGCTGATGAATATGGCTTAGCCGAATTATGAGAAGCTATTTCCTGCTGTCCGCTGTATCTTGCCCAAGTACGTTTTGGTCAGATTGCACCAAAAACCAGGGCAAGGATGCCGCTCCCATCAGGGCTAAGACACAACCAATAATCATCGTGCAACGGGTTTCTTAATGGTGTTTTTCCTTTCATTTTTGAAGCGAGAGAATTATATTTGCTGAAAGCAGCAAAAACCAACAAATGTATAATCTAACCGAGCTAAATGCCGTATCGCCAATTGATGGAAGATACCGCAGCAAGACCATTTCACTATCAAAATTTTTCTCAGAAGAAGCGCTGATTAAATATCGCGTCCGCGTCGAAATTGAATATTTTATTGCACTTTGTAACATGTCGTTGCCGCAGCTTGAGAATATTCCGAAAGACACCGCAGAGCAACTTCGGAAATTATACACCGATTTCACTGCTGAAGATGCTCAAACCATCAAAAACACCGAAAAGGTAACAAATCACGATGTTAAAGCCGTCGAGTATTTTATCAAAGATGCTTTCGAGAAAATTGGTCTTTCAGAGTACCGCGAATTCATTCACTTCGGCTTAACGTCTCAGGATGTGAATAACACGGCGATTCCGCTGTCGCTAAAAGAAGCTTTCGAAGATGTTTATGTAAAGAAGCTTATCGAACTGGTTTCCAAACTAAAAGAACTTTCAAAATCGTGGAAAGATGTTCCAATGCTCGCACGTACGCACGGGCAGCCGGCATCGCCAACCCGACTCGGGAAAGAGATCGCAGTTTTTGTCGAGCGACTCGAAGAACAAATGCGTTTGCTTTTCAACATTCCGTTTGCCGCAAAGTTTGGTGGCGCGACCGGAAATTTCAACGCACATCATGTGGCATATCCAAATACGGACTGGAAGCGATTTGGAACTGATTTTGTCGAAAACATACTCGGACTTCATCACTCCTTCCCGACTACTCAAATTGAACACTACGATCATATCGCCGCATTTTTCGATGCGCTGAAAAGAATCAACACCATCATAATCGACCTTGATCGGGATATCTGGACGTATGTCTCGATGGATTATTTCAAACAAAAAATCAAAGAAGGCGAAATCGGATCATCGGCAATGCCGCATAAAGTAAACCCGATTGATTTTGAAAATTCAGAAGGAAATCTCGGCATCGCGAATGCCATTTTTGAACATCTTTCGGCAAAGTTGCCGCTCTCACGTCTGCAACGCGATTTGACCGACAGCACTGTTCTGAGAAACATCGGAGTTCCAATCGGCCACACGCTTATTGGTTTTGAAGCAACGCTGAAAGGACTTGACAAACTTTTGCTCAACGAAAGCAAACTTGCCGACGATCTTGAAAATAACTGGGCCGTTGTTGCTGAAGCGATCCAAACCATTCTTCGACGTGAACGCTACCCAAATCCATACGAAGCGCTAAAAGGTTTGACACGTACCAATAAAAAAATCGACCGCGATTCAATTCACGAGTTTATTGCAACCCTGGACGTCTCAGACCAGATCAAAACCGAACTTTTGGCCATTACGCCATCAAATTTCATCGGAATATAAGATTACTTTTATCAGCCACAAAAACAATTAAAGACAATAAATGCTCGACGAAACAGTATCAGCAGTGGCAGATGCCGCAAGTGAAACTTCTCATCACTTATACCCGCTTATCAGCGACCTTGGTCTTATCTTGATGACAGCGGCAGTTGCTGTTTTACTATTTAAGAAAATTAAGCAACCACTCGTTCTTGGTTACCTGATCGCCGGTTTTCTGGCTGGAAGCAACTTCGACTTTTTCCCGTCGGTAACTGACAAGGAAAGTGTTGAAGTCTGGGCGGAGATTGGCGTGATATTTTTGTTGTTCAGCCTCGGACTCGAATTCAGTTTTAAAAAGCTGATGAAAGTTGGCGGAACGGCCTCAATTACGGCAATCACACAAATCTTTTTTATGATTGTCGTCGGTTATTATGTCGGCCAATGGATGGGTTGGCGGCAAATGGACAGCATCTTTTTGGGCGCGATCCTTTCAATGTCGTCCACAACCATCATTCTTCGGGCATTTGATGAACTCGGCGTAAAAACACAAAAGTTTGCCGGAATCGTGTTTGGAGCTCTGATTGTCGAAGATATTGTCGCGATTTTACTGATGGTACTTCTCTCGACAATCGCGGTAAGTCAGCAGTTTTCAGGGGTCGAGCTCATCCAATCCGTTTTAAAACTCCTGTTCTTTTTGACACTTTGGTTTTTGGGTGGAATCTTTTTTATTCCGACGCTGTTGCGAATGGCCAAGAACCTTTTCACCGAAGAAACGCTTTTGATCGTATCGATTTCGCTTTGTCTGATGATGGTGATTCTTGCTGCAAACGCCGGATTTTCTCCAGCTCTGGGCGCATTTATCATGGGTTCGATCATTGCTGAAACCACACAAGCCGAGCGCATCGAACACTTGATTAAACCTGTAAAAGACCTTTTTGGGGCGGTGTTCTTTGTATCAGTCGGAATGCTGATAAACCTCGAAACACTAGTCGAATACTCACTTCCGGTCGCCATTATCACGCTACTGACAATCTTCGGAAAAGCGATCAGCTCAACCTTAGGCGCACTTTTATCCGGTCAACCGCTGAAACAATCGGTGCAAACGGGAATGAGTCTGGCGCAAATCGGCGAATTTTCGTTTATTATTGCTACACTCGGGATGACGTTAAACGTGACAAGTGCCTTCCTCTATCCCATTGTTGTTGCAGTTTCGGCGATTACAACATTTACAACTCCATTTTTGATTAAATATTCAACGCCGTTTTCCGAAAGGCTTGAAAAAGCATTGCCGGAACGTTGGGTGCGAAGCATTTCAAAATATAGCACCAACACTGAAGCCATCAAATCGGTTAGCAATTGGCAGATTATTCTTCGTGCAAATTTGCTACAGATCGTCATTCATTCGGTGGTTATCATCGCAGTAATTTTATTATCGTCCACCTATATTTTGCCGCTGGTTGAAGATTCGAAATTTGGAAATGCGATTGCAGCGGTGATTACCTTTGTCCTTCTTTCGCCGTTTCTTTGGGCTCTTTCGCTGCGTCGGGTTGCCGTCAAAGAAGTTGGAAACGTCATGCGCGAACGCCGTTACCGCGGACCGTTGATCGTAATTGTCACGATCCGAATACTACTCACCATCGTTTATCTCGGATTTCTGCTCAACACCTTTTTCTCGTCGCTAATTGCACTGATCGCTCTTGTTCTGGTGATTGCAGCGTACATCGCTTTCCCGAAAAGATTGACAAATTTATACTACAAGATCGAAAGTCATTTTATCAAGAATCTCAATGCAAGAGATTTGGCTTCAGCAACACGTAGCCGACATGACCTTACGCCATGGGATGGTCACATGACTACGTTTACCATTGCGCGCGAATCAAATTTGGCGGGTAAAGCGTTATCCGAGTTGCAAATCCGCGAGGAAATGGGAATCAACATCGCCTTTATCAAACGCGGTGAGATTACGATTAATATTCCGAGTGGTAACGAGCGTTTATTCCCGGGTGATGAAATTTGCGTCATCGGAACCGACAAACAAGTTCAGCAATTTGGCGATTATCTCAATCAGCATGAGATTGACATTCCTGAAAAGGTGAAAGATGCTGATCTTGTTTTGAAACAAGTCGAATTGATCAACGAGGAATTTATTGGAAAAAGCATAAAAGCGTCGCAAATCCGCGAGAAAACCCGAGGTTTAGTGGTTGGAATTGAGCGAAACAGAAAACGCGTGCTTAATCCGGAGTCGACATTGATCCTTCAAAAGCACGACATTTTATGGGTGGTTGGCAATAAGCGTTTACTTAACGCCTTTTTTGCCGAATAATTATCTTGAATAGTTTGGCGCCTCCTTGGTGATGGTCACATTATGAGGATGACTTTCGTTGATTCCGCTTGCTGTGATGCGAACAAATCGTCCGGTGTCTTGCAATGTTGGGATGTCTTTTGAACCGCAATAACCCATTCCGGCTCTTAGTCCGCCGATGAATTGTTGCATGCTCTCGTTGAGTTCACCTTTGTACGGCACGCGTCCAACGATTCCTTCAGGAACCAATTTTTTCACATCGTCTTCAACATCCTGGAAATAACGGTCTTTTGATCCTTCCTGCATCGCTTCAACAGAACCCATTCCGCGGTAAGATTTAAACTTTCTGCCTTCAAAAATGATGGTTTCGCCGGGCGATTCCTTTGTTCCTGCGAGCAACGAACCGAGCATCACACAATCAGCTCCTGCAGCGATCGCCTTTGGAATGTCGCCGGTATATCTGATTCCACCGTCAGCGATAACAGGGACACCTGAGCCTTTAATGGCGGCAGCAACTTCCAAAACGGCAGAGAATTGCGGAAAACCAACTCCGGCAACAACGCGAGTTGTACAAATTGAACCCGGACCAATTCCGACTTTTACGCCGTCGGCACCGTGCTCGACCAGATATTTTGCCGCTTCAGCCGTGGCAATATTTCCAACGATGACGTCAAGATCAGGGAATTTTGCTTTTACTTTTTTGAGTGTTTCAACGACACCGCGTGTATGTCCGTGAGCCGTATCGATAATGATTGCATCCACATTTGCAAGAACCAAAGCCGCAGCTCTCTCAAGCGCATCACCTGTAACGCCGATAGCGGCAGCAACACGGAGTCGGCCGAAAGAATCCTTATTTGCGATTGGCTTTTGGGTGAGTTTTGTAATATCCCGGAAAGTTATGAGACCGACAAGTTTTCGGTCTTTATCAACCACCGGAAGTTTTTCGATCTTGTGGCCTTGCAGAATTACTTCAGCTTCTTCGAGAGACGTTCCCTCAGCCGCAGTTACGAGATTTTCTGTTGTCATGACCTCTGAGATCGGACGACTGTGATTTTTCTCGAAACGAAGGTCGCGGTTGGTAACGATTCCCATTAAGATCTGATTATCGTCTACAATCGGGATTCCGCCAATACCAAATTCGGACATTGCTTGTTTCGCATCGGCGACTTTAGCGGTTAAAGGAAGCGTTACGGGATCGATAATCATACCCGATTCGGCGCGTTTAACTTTCCGCACTTCGGCCGCTTGTTGATCGATGGTCATGTTCTTGTGGAGCACGCCGATTCCGCCTTCCTGCGCCATGGCGATTGCCATTGAACTTTCGGTCACGGTATCCATAGCTGCCGATACGATCGGGACGTTTAAAGTTATGTTTCGGGAAAATCGGGTTTTAATGCTCACCTCTCGGGGCAAAACTTCTGAAAAGTTGGGAACCAGAAGTACGTCGTCGTAAGTTAGACCTTCGCCGACGATTTTATTGTTGTGTGCAGTCATTGCAATTTGTAGTTAAATTGCAAGCAAATATACTGAATATTTTCGGTTTTAATAATTGCAATTAGGTTGAATTTACCGGTTTGCCCTAGCCCGGATGGGAAGCGGCATCCTTTTTAAAAGATCGGGTTTGGCAAAACGCGGTTTTTTAAAAAGATATAGCGGACAGCCGGAAAAAGCTCCTAATGATAATTCGTAAAAATCTTGATTGCTTCGTTATAACTACTTTCGAAATTCATCGGATTAATGTCGGTATCTGCCTTAAGTGTGGTGAAATACGACAATAATTTTTCAGTTGGCATGTTACCGGTAAGCTGATCAGCCGCCATCGGACAGCCGCCAAATCCTTGAATCGCGCCGTCGAAGCGCTTGCAACCCGCGTGAAATGCCGCATCTACCTTTTCGAACCACTTATCGGGCGTTGTGTGAAGATGCGCACCAAATTCGATTTCGGGATACTTTGGAATCAAGTTCGAGAAGAGGTAATCGATGACTTCCGGCGTTGAAGAGCCAACCGTATCAGAAAGCGACAGGATTTTGACGCCCATCGAATAGAGTTTTTCGGTCCACTCGCCTACAATTTCCACGTTCCACGGATCGCCGTACGGATTACCGAAGCCCATCGAAAGATAGGCAACGCACTTTTTGTTGCTTTTGTCGGCAATTTCGAGGATTTCCTGCAATGTTACGAGCGATTGTGCGATGGTTTTATGGGTATTTCGCATCTGAAAATTCTCAGAAATTGAGAACGGATAGCCCAAATAATCGATGATCTTGTGGGTTGATGCCGTTTCCGCGCCTTGGGTATTGGCAACGATGGCGAGAATTTTAGTATTTGTTTTCGAAAGATCAAGTTTGTCGAAAACTTCCGCGGTATCTTGCATTTGCGGGATTGCCTTTGCAGAAACGAAGCTTCCGGCGTCGATGGTGTCGAAACCAACGCGCAAAAGCGACTGAAGGTAATCTACTTTCTTTTGAGTCGGAATAAAAGTTTTGATGCCTTGCATGGCATCGCGCGGACATTCTATGATTTTGATTTCTGCCATTGGTCAAAGATAGCAAAAGTTGATTCGGGAGCAAAGTCGGGGATTTTAAATAAAGATACCCTTCATATTCCTTTAATCGGTAATAAGTAAATATATTACGTAAAATGGTAATAAATTAAAATATTACATAAAACGGTAATACCAAAATTTTATATATATTTGTAGTAAATCACTAGAAATGACCAGCATAATCACCGGCGATATCATAAAATCCCGTAAGGTTGCTCCGCCGAAATGGCTTGACGATCTTCAGCAACTTTTATCGGAATTGGGCGGCGCCTTCGAAATCTATCGTGGAGATGAATTTCAGCTTGAGGTAAAACCTGAAAATGCGCTGAATTCGGCTATCAAAATCAAAGCGTTAATGCGAAAATTGGGGCTTGATGTTCGGATGAGCATTGGTTTTGGCGATAAAACTTATGTGGGCAAAACATTGTCGCAAAGCAATGGTTCGGCGTTTTTGAGATCAGGCGAATTATTCGAAACCTTAAAGAAACAGAAAATAAATCTCGCGGTTGAATCGGGATCGGATGCGTTTGACCGGGAGATTAACCTCATGCTGAAGTTATCCTTATCAATTATGGATCATTGGCTGGCGCAATCGGCTGAATACGTGCTATTGGCGCTTGAGTACGGCGATTTATCTCAGGAGGAACTCGGTCAGAAACTTGGAATCAATCAAGCTGCTGTTAGTCGCCGTCGCAAAAGAGCCTACTTCGACCTGATCATCGAATTGGAAACATATTTCAGAAAACGGATAAAAGAATTGTCATGATTATATTCATCAAACTACTTCTGGCGCATTTACTGGGCGATTTTATCATGCAGCCAAATTCGTGGATTGCCGATAAAGAACGCAAAAAGCATTTGAGTCTTTATTTGTACCGGCATTCGCTTATCCACGGCGCGCTGGCGTATTTGCTGATTTCAGATTACAACTTTTGGCCTTATGCGTTATTGTTAGTGCTTATTCATTTTGCGATTGACCTGACCAAATTGCACTTTCAAACGCCACTTACCAAGCGCCGATGGTTTATCGTTGACCAGTTACTACACCTGGCGTCATTAATTTTAATTGCGATTATGTGGCATAAGGTCGATCTTTCACATTATGTCATCGACGACCGATTTTGGATTGTAGTAACCGGAATAATCTTTTTGACCATACCTACGTCGATTATTGTAAAAACAATTATTTCGATTTGGACGCCAAGCGATGATTCGGCCGACTCAGATTTGCAACACGCCGGGAAATATATCGGAATTTTAGAGCGATTGTTTGTGTTTTGCTTTATTGTGACTGGTCATTTTGAAGCCATCGGTTTTTTGCTGGCGGCGAAATCGATATTCAGATTTGGCGATTTGACTCAGGCGCGCGATCGCAAATTAACCGAATATGTATTGATCGGAACGCTGATCAGTTTTGCTTTTGCGGTGTTTTTAGGTCTTTTGACAGCGAAGTTATTGACTGAGTTTACTTAAAATTTTACGGTTGATTTGCTTTACAAGCGCCGGTCCTTCATAGATAAATCCGGTGTAAAGTTGCACCAAACTTGCTCCGGCTTCAAGCTTTTCGATCGCATCCTCGGCTGAATGGATTCCGCCTACCCCAATCACCGGAAACGAATTGTTGCTTTTTTGGGTTAGAAATCGGATGATTTCTGTTGAACGCTGCGTGAGCGGTTTGCCTGAGAGTCCGCCAACTTCCTTTTTATTTTCCGACATCAGACCTTCTCGTGAAATTGTGGTATTTGTAGCAATCACTCCGGCGATTTTGGTCGTATTGACAATATCGATGATGTCAAGTAATTGTTCATCGGTAAGATCCGGGGCGATTTTGAGCAGAATCGGTTTTGGCGACGCTTTTAGCAAGTTCTTATTTTGGAGCGATAGTAGCAATTGCGTCAGCGGTTCCTTTTCTTGCAAGGCGCGAAGATTTGGCGTGTTCGGCGAGCTGACGTTCACCACAAAATAATCCACGTGGTCAAAAAGCGCATCAAAGCAAATGTCGTAATCGGCTGATGCATTCTGATTTTCAGTCAATTTATTTTTTCCGATATTGCCGCCGATCAATACATTTTTATTCTTTTTCAGGCGTTCCACAGCTTCAAACACGCCGCCGTTATTGAATCCCATGCGATTGATCAACGCGTTATCTGCCGGCAAACGGAAAAGTCGTTTTTTCGGGTTTCCCTCTTGTGGCTTTGGTGTTAATGTTCCGATTTCGATGAATCCGAATCCAAAATCTGACAGTTCGCGGTACAATTTGGCGTCTTTGTCGAAACCGGCTGCGAGTCCGACCGGATTTTTAAATTTTAAACCAAAAACTTCCCTTTCAAGACGTTTGTCTTCGACTTTGTACAGTGACCGTGACAAGGCTGCAACACCCGGAATTTTAAATGCGGTCCGAATCATCGAAAAGGTAAAGTAGTGAACTTTCTCAGGATCAAAACAAAAAAGGAGCGGGCGGATCAGAAGTTTGTACATATTATTGTGTTTGCGCAAAAGTAACAATATTGTCAGAGAAGGTTCATCACAAATTTGATTTTGTACCTTTGGGAAAATTTAAATTTCACATGCAACATATCATTGATCGCTTTATAAGCTACGTCAAAGTCGACACCGAATCGGATCCAAATTCAGAGACAACTCCAAGTACAAAAAAACAACTCGTTCTGGCAAACATGCTGGTTGAAGAATTGAAATCGATTGGGATGACCGATGTTACCATTGATGAAAACGGGTACGTTATGGCTACCCTTGAATCAAATGTCGACCATCAGGTTCCGGTGATTGGTTTTGTTTCACATTACGACACCACTCCTGATTTTACGGGTGCCAATGTCAATCCGCAGATCATTCCGAATTATGACGGAAGTGACATAGTTTTGAACGCTGAGCAAAATATTGTGCTTTCGCCATCATATTTTAAAGATTTGTTGATGTATAAAGGACAAACTTTAATCACTACCGACGGAACCACGCTACTTGGTGCCGATGACAAAGCAGGAATTACCGAAATCGTGACGGCAATGGAATATCTGATTGCAAATCCGGAGATTAAACACGGAAAGATCAGAGTTGGCTTTACGCCTGATGAGGAAATTGGACGTGGCGCGCATAAATTTGACGTGGAGAAATTTGGCGCCGAATGGGCTTATACCATGGATGGAAGTCAGGTTGGCGAGTTGGAGTACGAAAATTTCAATGCCGCTGGAGCGAAGATCACATTTAAAGGAAAAAGCGTTCACCCGGGTTACGCAAAAGGGAAAATGATTAACTCGATGCTGATTGCAAACGATTTTATCAACCAATTGCCAAAGGATGAAATTCCGCAAGAAACCAAGGGCTACGAGGGATTCTTTCACGTTACTCATTTAGACGGAAGCATCGAAGAAACCGTTTTGGAGCTTATCATCCGCGATCACAGTTCGATGAAATTCAAAGAGCGCAAACAGCTGATTCACGATATCACCAAGAAAATCAACAAGAAATTTGCTAAGCAATTTGGTGAAGATATCGCGATAGCGGAAGTAAGCGATCAATATTACAACATGAAAGAAAAGGTGAAGCCCGTTATGCACATTGTTGACATTGCCGCTGAAGCCATGAATCAAATCGGCGTAAAGCCATTAATTAAAGCGATTCGCGGTGGAACCGACGGTTGTCAGTTGTCATATAAAGGTCTTCCTTGTCCGAATATTTTTGCCGGCGGACACAATTTTCACGGAAAATACGAGTACGTTCCGGTTGAAAGCATTCAAAAAGCGACCGACGTCATCGTGAAAATCGCCGAATTAACCGCTAAACCGAATTTTGGCCTGAAATAATGGACAAGACCAATGACAAGTGGGCTGAAGCGTTCGACAAGATCAAATCGATATTTGCTCAAACCGAACTCAGTGAAACCGTAAAATGGGGTGCGCCTGCCTTTACATTAAACGGCAAAAATGTCGCGGGCATAGCCGGATTTAAAAACCACGTTGCGATTTGGTTTTTTAAGGGCATGTTCCTGAAAGATTCAAAGAAAATGCTCGTAAATCCCGATGGAAATCAGGAGAAAGTAATGAGACAATGGCGATTTGATTCGGTTGAATCGGTTGCTGTACACGAAAAGCTGATTTTTGAATATATCCAGGAAGCGATCGAAGTTGAGAGAAACAATCTCACGTTTAAGCCCGCTAAAAAGCCGATGCCGGAATCACTGTTCTTAAACGACGAACTTGCCAAAGACGCTACGTTTTCGAAGGCTTTCAATTCACTTACACCCGGAAAACAACGTGAGTATATCGATCATCTTGAAAGTGCGAAACGTGAACAGACCAAACTTGATCGGATGGAAAAAATCAAGCCGATGATTTTACAAGGAATCGGATTGAACGACAAGTATAAATAAAAAAAGCCTCCTGAACGCAATGCCCCCAAAAAGTTAGACACTATTTGGGGGCATTTTTTATGGAAAGGATTATTTCTTTACTTCCGGCGTATTGAGTTTTGAACTCAATTCCATTGATATAGCAGAACGCTCCATTTTTAGTTTACCTGACATGGTTTCGACGACCACGGTAGCTTCAGCGAGTTCAGAAACCCGACCGTGAAGTCCGCTTTTAGTAATAATTCTATCGCCAACTTTCAATCCGCTTTCAAAAGCGCGCTCTTTTTTTGCTCTTTTTTGTTGTGGCAAGATCATAAAGAAATAGATCACCACAAACATTAATAAAAACGGTAATAAAGGCTGTATTTGTTCCATAGTTTAAAAATTATGCGCTTGCCTTAGGCTTTACGCTGGCTTTGATGTTAAGTTGTTCGGTACCTTTTGAGGTGTTGGTTGTGATGGTAACTGTTTTTTGTTGTTGACCAGGTCGGCCTGACGAGTTGAAAGACACTTTAATTTTCCCTGATGCTCCTGGTTTGATTGGATCTTTCGGATATTCAGGAACGGTGCAACCGCATGAACCTTTGGCATCGGTAATGATCAAATCGCTTTTTCCGGTATTTTTAAATGCAAAGTCGTACGTAACATTTTCACCTTCTGAGATCGAACCGAAATCGTGTTCAGACTTATCGAAAGTCATAATCGCTCCTGAGGCATCGGCAGTTTCAGTTGGCGATACTTCCGGCGGTGCAATATTCGGATCTGAAGCAATTACTGATTCAGTTGATGCAGGTGCTACTTCCACCGCATTATCGTCAATTTTAGAAATTGCATCCGAATCCTTACAAGAGGTCGTTGCAAATAAAGTCGTTACTGATAAAAGGCAAACAAATTTTCTAATCATGATTAAAATTTTAAGTTTTACATTAATCCGCGGCCAATTTTGTTTAGTTTTTCGGCGGCGGTGAATTCTTTTACAAGATTATCTAAGATTCCGTTGATAAAAATACTGCTTTTTGGCGTCGAATATTCCTTCGCAATCTCAAGGTATTCGTTGATGGTCACTTTTACAGGAATCGACGGGAATTTTAAAAATTCGCAAATTGCCATTTTTAAGATGATGGTATCGATTTCCGCAATACGTTCGGTATCCCAATTCGGAGTTTTATCGATGTATTCCTTTGCAAGTTCGCTTTCATTGAGCAAGGTTTTGCGAAAAAGATCGCGGGCAAAATCGCGGTCCTCGTCGTCTTTGTACAATTTCGGAACTGAAAATGACTGGTGCGAATTCGGTTTGATTGACCGAAGTTGTTTAACGATTTGCGTATTTACAAGCGGAATGTCATCAACCCACGTAAGTTTGTTATCCTCAAGATATTCGTACAATTTTTCGTTAGGAGCAATAAGTTCCATAAACATATCAATCACAAACTGACGATCCTGTTCGAAAGTTGTATCGGTAGTCGACATGTATTCTTTGTAAATATCGCTTTCGCGGATAGCACTCAGCATGATTAAAATATAATCATCATTTTGTTGCCAATTGTTGATCTTCCGATCTTCGAGGGCGATGCTTAGCGATGAATTCTCTGCAAGGGAAACAAGAATTGCATTGTTGATGAATTTCTTGTTTGGATTACGCTCAGCTGGTGTTGCAAGGTGCTTTTTAGCGGACTTTTGAAGATACTCCTCTTCCTTGTCCCGAATCTCGACCAACGAAGACAGCATAATCAAATAGAGGTCGAGGATATTTTCAATACTGTAGAAAAGAAATTTTTCTTCTTTCTGCATATTGTCTGATCCATTTTGATGCATTGCGTAAATGGATTGCATCACTTTAACACGGATATGTCTTCTGTTTAACACCGGGTAAGAACTTTTTAAAAAATTAAGGGAGCGAAAGAAATCTTTCGCTCCCGCAAAAATAAGAATAATATTTAGACGATCTCTATCTCGCGTTTTCTTTTCTACGAGTCTCGATGCGTTGTTCTGCAACTGCAAGTGCCGCTTTGTAGGTAGTGATACCTTGTGCGTCTGCCATTTGCATGATTTCCAACGTTGTGTTGTAAATGTTTTCAGTTCTGCGCATTGCTTCACCCGGTTCGTATTTTACAATCTCACCGTAAACATTGATGATTCCACCAGCGTTGATCAGGAAATCAGGCGCATAAAGAATTCCGCGTTCACGCAAAATCTGACCGTGAACTTCTTCGTTTGCCAACTGGTTGTTTGCAGCACCGGCAATAACTTTAGCTTTGATTTTGTGGATTGTTTCGTCGTTAACGGTTGCTCCAAGTGCACATGGTGCGTAAATATCAACATCAGCACTGTAAAGATCGTCGCCGTTGAAAATCTGAACGCCGTATTTCGCGCTTACTTCCTCAAGACGAGCTTGGTTGATATCAGTGATTTGAACAATCGCTCCTTCTTTAGTTAGGTAGCTAACAAGTGTTTCTCCTACGTGACCGATACCTTGAACAAGGATTTTTTTGCCTTCTAATTTATCGGTTCCGAATTTGTGCTTTGCAGCCGCTTTCATTCCCATGTAAACACCATATCCTGTTACAGGCGACGGATTTCCGGATCCACCTCTGCTTTCAGAAATACCGGTTACATATTTTGTTGCATCTCTTACAATGTCCATGTCGGCAGTAGTTGTTCCAACATCTTCAGCAGTGATATATTTTCCGCTCAACGATTCGATGAACTGACCAAATTTAGTCATCATCTCCGGCGTCTTGTCAGTTTTAGCATCACCAATGATAACTGCTTTACCTCCACCAAGGTTTAGTCCTGTTACGGCAGATTTGTATGTCATTCCACGTGATAAGCGCAAAACGTCGTTCAAAGCTTCCCATTCGTTGCTGTATTTCCACATTCGGGTTCCGCCTAAAGCAGGTCCTAAAACTGTGTTATGAATTCCTATAATCGCTTTTAATCCTGTATCTTTGTCATTGCAGAAAACGATCTGCTCATGGTTGTCGAAAGATACTTGTCCGAATACCGGATCGATTTTGTAAAGTTCGTTAGCGGGAGTGATTTCAGTAATCATGAAGTGTAGTTTAAAGTTGCGGCTTTATCAAATCAGCCACTGCAAAATTAGGATTTTATTCAATATTCAACAATTAATTAAGGTTTTATTCGCAAATACATAAATTTCTGACAAGAAGTCATTTAGTGTTTTTGTTAAAAATTTGCGTCAAACTTAATATTTTCCCCGTAGTTAGCCTCACAATGAAGGAACTTCAATATTTAAATAAATATTTCGTTAAATACAAGTATAGTTTCCTAATCGGAATCATTACAACGATTGCAGCTCAGATATTTTCGCTCTTCACACCCAAACTTATCAGCGATTCATTTCGGGCAATCGAGGATTATTGGGGCAAAAATGCCGATCCAGCACTGATCAGAACTGAGCTTCTTCACAACATTCTGCTCATAATCGGAACCACGTTGATCGCGGGATTTCTCACGTTTTTAATGCGTCAAACCCTGATTGTCATGTCGCGGCACATCGAATACGATCTCAAAAATGAAGTTTTTAGGCATTACACGGTTTTATCGCAAAACTTTTACAAGCAAAACCGCACGGGCGACTTAATGAACCGAATCAGTGAAGATGTCGGAAAAGTGCGAATGTATGTTGGCCCTGCCGTGATGTACACCATAAATACCGCAATTCGTTTCGCCATCGTTATCATATATATGTACAACGTGTCGCCTTTGCTTACGCTTTACACGCTGCTTCCGCTGCCGATCTTGTCCTACGCAATTTTTAAACTGAGTTCAGAGATCAATAAACGCAGCACAATTTTCCAGCAATATCTTTCAAAAGTATCGAGTTTTACACAGGAGATATTTTCAGGCATTCGCGTCATCAAAGCGTATTCGCTGGAAGATCAGCATCAGAAAAACATGGTCGATCTCTCTGACGAGAGCAAACAAAAAAGTTTAAGTCTGGCGAAAGTTCAATCGTTGTTTGGCCCGCTGATGATGGCACTAATCGGCATCAGCAATCTGGTTGTCATCTATTTCGGCGGTATGATGTATATCGAGGGAACAATCCAAAGCATCGGAACCATAGCCGAATTCATCCTATATGTCAACATGCTGACCTGGCCTGTTGCGTCGCTTGGCTGGGTATCATCAATGGTTCAGGAAGCCGAAGCCTCTCAAAAGCGAATCAACGAATTTCTACATATTCAGCCCGACATTAAAAATACCAACCCCGGGCCAACGCCAATCAGCGGCCAAATCGCCTTTAACAATGTGAGCTATACCTATCAAGACACCAATATTGAGGCGCTTCACAACATTTCATTTACGGTCAATCAAGGCGAGACGTTGGCAATTCTCGGAAAAACCGGTTCCGGAAAATCGACAATTTTGTCGCTGATCTCCAGAATGTACGATGTTTCAAGCGGCACCATCCTGATCGACAACAAGCCCATCGAAAACCTCAACCTCAACGATCTTCGCGACAGCATCGGAATCGTTCCTCAAGATGCGTTTTTATTCTCCGATTCGATAAAAAACAACATCAAATTCGGAAAAGAAGACGCCACCGACGAACAAGTAATCAACGCGGCTAAACTTGCGGTTGTTCACGAGAACATTGTCAATTTTAAAATGCAGTACGAAACGGTTTTGGGCGAACGCGGAATCACGCTTTCCGGCGGACAAAAACAGCGTGTTTCCATCGCGAGAGCCATTATTAAAAACCCCGAAATCCTGTTGCTGGACGATTCGCTTTCGGCGGTCGATACGGAAACTGAAGAAGCCATACTCCAAAACCTGCTCGAAATTACCAAAGGCAAAACTACAATCATTGTAAGCCATCGCGTGTCATCAGCCAAAAACGCCGACAAGATCATAATTCTGGAAAACGGCGAGGTAAAACAACAAGGATCACACGATCAACTCGTAGCCACCGAAGGCTATTACAAGGAACTCTACCTAAAACAATTGTCCGAAAAAGAATTTAGCGAATAGTTGTTTTATTAACCTTTTTTTTTCATTTTTGGAAAATCAATCAACAATTGACCAAGATGAATATGAGAGAAAATGAAATGCTAGAAAAAGAAGAGATCTTTTCAAAAGTTTTGCGTGCTGGAAGAAGAACTTATTTTTTTGATGTGCGTGCCACCAAAGCCGACGATTATTACATCACGATCACCGAAAGTAAAAAATTTACCGAAGAAGACGGGTCATTTCATTTTAAGAAGCACAAAATTTACTTGTATAAGGAAGATTTTGCCGCATTTTCAGACATTTTCAACGAAATGACTGCGTATGTTTTAAACCACAAAGGCGAGGAAGTCATCTCAGAGCGCCATCAACGCGATTACAAAAAAGAGTATCTTACCGAAGAAACGCCGCTTGCAATGCCCGCGCTGTCCACCTTTACCAACATTGATTTCGACGATATTTAATCCCAAAATAATCAAGGCCGAAGTTTATCTTCGGCTTTTTTTTAGGAGCTAATCCGGCTGTTCGCTACTATCTTTTTTACCTCCGCAAGGCGTCGGCAAAAAAGGATAACCGCTTCCATCCGGGCTAGGCCTGGTTGATAACCTCCGCTCGGCCACTTCTTCACAAACTGATTCGCTAGTAACTGAATTGTAAAAATGTTTGATTTTCACCTTGTTTCATGATCTCCCTCGTCATTGCTACATTTCCACATTGCTACACTGTTACATTGTTACATTGCCAATTTGCCACATTGCTTAATTAGATCACAAAACCCGTTGGCCATTCTTCGTTCGCCTCTCGGGTTGCAATAAAATAACATCGCCATTTTCACCGGCTGCCCCAAGCACCAGACATTCACTCATAAATTTCCCGATCTGCTTTCTAGGGAAATTGACAACCGCAACTATTTGACGGCCGAGCAAATCTTCCGGCTGGTAACGCGCTGTTATTTGCGCAGACGATTTTAAAACTCCGATTTCGCTACCAAAGTCGATTTGCAATTTATACGCGGGATTCCGGGCTTCGGCAAAAATTTCGGCTGAAACAATTGTTCCCGTTCGGATGTTTAGTTTTTCGAAATTCGAATACGACGATTCTTCCATAGCAATTGATATTGAAACATTTATTGATGATTATGTAACACAAAACCGGCCTCCGTGGTCGTTCTTTGATGTAAATTTAAAAAAACGAACTTATGGACACAATCAGACCAGATTTTACTTCGCAAAACGACGACGAATTTACAGGACCGGCTGAATCCGATTTTTATATCGAAACCGATACTGATGTCAGTATCTACGTTCGGGATTATGGCAAAGGCAAACCCGTAGTTCTTGTGCACGGTTGGCCGCTTTCCGGCGACATGTGGGAATATCAGATCGAAACGCTTGTCAAAAATAACTTCCGCGTCATCACTTACGACCGTCGTGGATTTGGAAAATCATCACAACCTTGGAGCGGCTACGATTACGACACGCTTGCCGATGATCTTAAAGAAGTTGTCGACGAACTTGGCTTAACCGAATTTGCACTTGTCGGATTTTCGATGGGTGGCGGTGAAGTTGCCAGATATTTTGGTCGTCACGGTGGCGAAGGCGTTTCAAAAGCAGTTTTCATCTCAGCCGTCACTCCATACTTGCTAAAAACCGACGACAATGAAGATGGTGTTCCTCAGGAAAAATTTGACGAACGCGCCGAAACCATCCGCGAAGACCGAATGGCTTTTCTCGAAGATTTCGGAAAAACATTTTATGGCGTCGGAATGCTGAGCAAACCGGTAAGTAACGCATTTTTGCAAAATGACATCAACATTGCGGCAGCCGCGTCACCACGTGCAACCCTTGAATGTCTAAAATCATTTTCAACAACCGACTTCCGGGACGACATGCGAATGATCCAGGTGCCCACACTTTTCATTCACGGTGATTCTGATAAAAATGTCCCGGTCGAGGTTTCATCATTAAAAGCCGCCAAGTTGGTTCTCAATAACAGATACCTGATTTACGAAGGAGCGCCACACGGACTCTTCTTCACCCACAAAGAGCGGTTAAATAAAGATTTGATCGATTTTTTAAATGCCGAAGTTTAAAATTATCGCAAGGAAATTTTGTCCGGATTGTGAAAACTTTCCGGATTTTTTTTGTGGCTGCTTTTGTATCTTGTACTCCAATTTGGAACACAACTATGGCAAATACACTTTCATCGATGACAGATCTGGGCACGGTGGCACCTGATTTTTACCTCCGCGACATGAACTCGAATGATCATTACACTTTTCGCGATCTAAAAGGTCGGAAAGGAACCTTGCTGATGTTTATCTGCAATCATTGTCCGTTTGTTCATCATGCGCTACCCGAGATTCTGATGATTGCCAACGATTATCGGGTCCAAGGCCTGGGAATTGCTGCAATCAGTAGTAATGATGCGTCGCGGTATCCGCAAGACGGACCGGAAATGATGCGCGAGTTCGCGTTTAAACACTCATTTGATTTTCCGTATTTGTACGATGAGTCGCAAGATGTTGCCCGAACGCTTAAAGCTGAATGTACACCGGATTTTTTCTTATTTGATTCAGATGACAAATTGGTTTATCGCGGTCAACTCGACGATTCGCGTCCGGCAAACGGAATTCCGCTTTCAGGCAGCGACCTTCGAAATGCGATCGACGGCGTAATTTACAATCGAAATATCAATCCCGATCAAAAGCCAAGCATGGGATGTGGAATCAAATGGCGAATTGCCTAAGAATTTTTGCGTTTCAAGATGATATCAACCGGTTTATTGGTCCGCCGACCAAACTGCATCGCTTTGTTTTGAGCATCGGTTGTGCATAAAATATACATATTGAATGAATACAGCTGATGGGTTGCCTCAGCATAAACTCCGTTTGGATCGGTGATTTTAACCATCATCTCATCAGCCGGGAATTCGTTTGTAACCGACAATAAATAGGTGTCTTTTGAATATGGAAAAAACCATCGCAACGCCGATTGATCAATATCTTCAGCGGCGCGTTTCCCCGCGGCATCAATCCGATAATTCTCAACAAAACGCAATGACTCATCCTTGTGATTCCAGCTATACTGGTTTGCCGTATTAATGACTTCGTTTCCGTTTTGATCGACCAGAACGATTTGCAATCCCGAAATGTTTTCCCTTTTACCTTCCTCATGAACGTGCAACACTACATACGACGTGAAATCGTAGCCACAATGCAACTGCGCATTGGCCGACACCGAAACAAATAATAAAGCGAAAAGTAAAAGGCGCATATAATTGGTTTTATGCAAAAGTATGAAATTCGGTTACCAAAAAAGAAAGGCACCCGGTTAAGAGTGCCTTTTGCTATTATTTAACGTCCATTAGTTCAACGTCGAAAATCAGTGTTGCGTTTGGTGGAATTACTCCGCCCGCACCATGTTGCCCGTAACCAAGATGCGATGGGATCACAAAACGAGCTTTATCACCTACTCTTAACAAAGCGATTCCTTCATCCCAGCCTTCAATGACATTTCCTTGTCCGAGTGGGAATTCGATTGGCTTCTTGCGAGAATACGACGAATCGAATACTTTACCATTTTCAAGTGATCCTGAATAGTGAACTGAAACCGTTTTGTTGTTTTCAGCTTTTTTACCGTCACCTTTTTGGATAAATTTATAACGAAGTCCGCTTTCAGTCTTTTCAAATCCGGCAGCTAATTTTTCCATTTGCGCTTCGGCAGCTTCGCGTTCAGCAGCTTCTCTTTTTGCACGTGATCCTTCAAAAGTTCTGAAAGCCTCAACAGCATTCCATTTTTGGGCTTCGTCACCTTCACGGATGATTTCGATGCTTGTCAAATCGTCGCCTTGAGCAATAGCATCAACAACTTCCTGACCATCTACGACATGACCAAATACGGTGTGTTTATTATCAAGCCATTCTGTTGGAACGTGGGTAATAAAAAACTGCGAGCCGTTTGAACCCGGGCCAGAATTCGCCATCGAGAGAATTCCGGGTTTGTCGTGTTTAAGATCCGGATGGAACTCGTCGTCAAATTTATAGCCTGGTCCGCCGGCGCCAGTTCCTTGCGGATCACCTCCCTGAATCATGAAATTTGGGATTACGCGGTGAAATTTTAATCCGTTATAAAATGGCTGACCTTGGGGTTTAGCCTTGTTTTCAAGATTTCCTTCGGCAAGTGCAACGAAATTGCCGACCGTTCCCGGCGTTTTTTCGTGCTCTAACTTGACTGTAATTGAACCCTTAGTGGTGTTGAATTTGGCGTATATTCCGTTTTCCATAGTTGTCGTTTTAAAATTTATATGCAAATTTACGAATTCACATTCGGTATTAAATGAAGCACCTGTTATTTCTTTTATTGTTCACAGTTTCAATTTCGGCGCAAACGGTTTATAAAACGCCATCCGGAGAAAAGTACCACGCTGCCGATTGCCGCATGGTTAAAAATAAAGCCAGTGCATTATCGTTACCGAAAGCTGGTGAGATGGGACTTTTGCCGTGTAAAATTTGTAGACCTCCTACAACCGTTTCGAGAATTGTATCCAAAGCGGCGTCAACATCGGGCGAAAAAGCAACTACAACCAGGTGCAAAGGTTCTACAAAGCAAGGCAACAGATGCAAACGCATGACAAAAATCGGCGATGGATATTGTTTTCAGCATCAGCCCTAAACGAAAATCAGGCATCGGATGTTAACGACAACGAAAAAACAGAAGGACAAAAAACATATGCAATCTATAGACAGACCGCTTGAAGTACAAAAAGCAGAATTTAAACAAGGTAAACTTTTAGCCACACCAATCGCCGGAATGATTGCTTGGTTTGCAACATTCATTTCAGGACTTCTTTTTAATGATCAAATCACCGTTTGGGTATTGTTTATCTCAACAGGTTCAATTGTTTATCTCGGAATGGGTATCTCAAAACTAACGGGCGAGAACTTCCTCGATAAAACAAAGCCAAAAAACACGTTTAATACGCTTTTCTTTTATACAGCAGCTCAGGCTATTTTAGTGTATTCGATCGCGATCCCATTTTTTATTGAAAATTATTCTTCTTTACCATTAACCGTCGGAATATTAACAGGTTTGATGTGGCTTCCGATGAGTTGGATTATTGATCATTGGGTCGGAATATTTCACGCATTGCTTCGAACCATATCGATTTTGGTGCTTTGGTATTTGTTTCCAGACGAACGATTTATTGTTATTCCGCTTAATATTGTAGTAATATATGTGATTACAATTGCGATTTTAATTCGCCGATACAGGAATAAAAACATTGACACTGTAACAACGTGATGAAAATGTAGCATTTACTTAATGCAGTTGTGACCAGATCGTATTGATATTTTGTTCCATTCGTACATCGGTAAATTGATAAATTGTTACATTGTTACATTGTTACATTGTTACATTGATACATTAAACTAGCCCCGATGGCAGTGAAAATCCTTTTTTGTCCTGGCTTACAGCCAGACAAAAAAGATTGCAACGAACAGCGGGAAACAGCTCCTGAAAAAACATTGTAACTTTGCGGCTCAAAATTTATTTATGCGAATCGACATTATCACAGTGCTTCCAGAATTATTAAAAAGTCCGTTTGAGGCTTCGATCATGAAACGGGCGATTGACAAAGGCCTTGTTGAAGTCCATTTTCACAACCTTCGCGATTATACCAAGAATAAGCAAAAGAGCGTTGACGATTATCAGTTTGGCGGTGGCGCGGGAATGGTGATGACGATTCAGCCGATTGACGATTGCATTTCGGCATTAAAGGCAGCGCGCGACTACGACGAGGTTATTTATATGACTCCGGATGGCGAGACATTGAACCAGCAAATGTGCAACCGGATGTCGTCTTTGCAGAACATTATTATATTGTGCGGACATTATAAAGGTGTCGATCAACGCGTGCGTGATCAATTCATAACCAGGGAAATTTCGATTGGCGATTATGTGTTGAGCGGTGGTGAACTTGGCGCTTTGGTGCTTTCAGATGCGTTAATCCGATTGATTCCGGGTGTTTTGAGCGATGAGACCTCTGCCCTAACCGACAGTTTTCAGGACAATTTATTGGCACCTCCGGTTTATACGCGCCCGGCGGAATATAAAGGATGGAAAGTTCCAGAGGTTTTAACCAGCGGCCATGCGGCAAAAATTGACAAGTGGCGCGAGGATATGGCGTATGAGCATACGAAGAATAGAAGGCCGGATTTGTTGGAGTAATGTGGAAATGCAGCAATTTGAAAATTTGAAGATTTGAAAATGTAACAATGTACCAATGTGAAAATTGATAAATCGGCACCTACATTGTTTAATTGTTACATTGTTTAATTGTTACATTGTTTAATTAACTAGAAATAACTACATTTGCGCCCACATTAGACCAACCTCTGGCGAGATCCGTGTATGTTGCTCTGATTTAAACCATTATAATTAACGTTATGGCAGATTTGATGAAATTCGTTCAGGACGAATTCGTAACAAGAAAAGATTTCCCTGAATTCGCGGCTGGAGACACAATTACTGTGTACTATGAAATCCGTGAAGGTGAAAAAACAAGAACGCAGTTTTTTAAAGGCGTTGTGATCCAAAGAAGAGGTTCAGGTAACACTGAAACTTTTACGATCCGAAAAATGTCAGGTGCAGTTGGTGTTGAGCGTATCTTCCCAGTTAACTTGCCTGCTTTGCAAAAAGTTGAAATCAACAAAAAAGGTGCTGTCAGAAGAGCTCGTATTTTCTACTTCAGAGAGCTTACCGGTAAGAAAGCTAAAATCAAAGACAAGAGAAGATAATTTTGTCTTGAAATTGATAAAGTCCCGTACTATTTTAGTGCGGGATTTTTTTTTGGCGATCTAAATTACGAGATTCATTTTTTTGACCGCCTCAATTTTAGATTTCGATAATTCAAACGATTTCGGACGACTTAACTGAGTTTGACCCGAATGAGATTCTTATATTTGTATCACTTTTACAAATCAACAAACAACATATAATGTCAACATCAAAAATTTTCTATACCATTACTGATGAAGCTCCGATGCTTGCCACTCAGTCATTTTTGCCAATCGTAAAAGCTTTTACCGCTCCGGCGCAAATCGGGGTTGAAACCCGCGATATTTCTCTTGCCGGCCGAATCCTGGCAAACCTGTCGGAATTTCTTCCCGAAGAGCAACGCGCTACCGACCACTTAACCGAACTTGGCAAACTTGCCACTACGCCTGAAGCTAATATCATCAAATTACCAAATATTTCAGCTTCGGTTCCCCAATTAAAAGACGCCATCGCCGAACTTCAGTCGCAAGGCTACAAACTCCCGAATTTTCCGGACAATCCACAAACTGATGATGAAAAAGCAATTCGCGCAAAATATGCGAAAGTTTTGGGATCAGCAGTAAATCCGGTTCTTCGCGAAGGAAACTCCGATCGACGCGCACCAAAAGCCGTTAAGAACTACGCAAAAAAGAACCCGCATTCGATGGGAGCTTGGTCGGCTGATTCAAAAACGCATGTCGCAAGCATGTCGCAAGGTGATTTCTACGGAAGTGAAAAATCAGTTACCATCGGGAATGCCACACAATTTAAAATTGAATTTACATCCGAAGATGGCACGACCAAACTTTTACGTGATTTCGCACCGCTTCAGGCCGGAGAAATCATTGACAGCTCAGTGCTAAGCGTTTCTGAACTTAAGAAATTCGTGGAAAAAGAAATCGTTGATGCCAAAAACAAAAACGTTTTGTTATCGCTTCACCTGAAGGCAACAATGATGAAAGTTTCTGATCCAATTATTTTCGGTGCCGTAGTTGATGTTTTCATCGCGCCGGTCTTTGAAAAGTTCAGCGATCTGTTTAAAGAATTAAACATAAACACGAAAAACGGACTTGGAGATGTTTATGAAAAAATAAAAGGTCATCCGCGTCAAAGCGAAGTTGAAGCCGCAATTGCGGATGTTTTCAAGGAACGCCCAGCTGTGGCGATGGTAAATTCTGATAAAGGAATCACCAACCTACACGTTCCGTCCGATGTTATCGTCGATGCTTCAATGCCGGCGATGATCAGAACGTCAGGTCAAATGTACAATGCCGAAGGAAAAGGTCAGGATACCAAAGCGCTTATCCCGGATCGAACTTATGCGGGTGTTTATGTAGCAACCATCGATTTTTGCAAGAAACACGGCGCGTTCGACCCTAAAACCATGGGAAGCGTTCCGAATGTCGGACTAATGGCTCAAGCTGCAGAAGAATACGGATCACACGATAAAACGTTCCAAATCGAATCAGATGGTGTTGTAAAAGCAATCGATTCTGACGGAAATGTGATTATGGAACAAAAAGTTTCCACCGATGACATTTTTAGAATGAGCCAGGTTAAAGACGGACCGATCCGCGACTGGGTAAAACTTGCCTACAACCGCGCACGTCTTTCTCAAACTCCGGCGATTTTCTGGCTTGACGACAAACGTGCTCACGACCGTCAGCTTATCGCAAAAGTTGAAACATACCTGAAAGAATACGATTTGGCCGGACTCGACATTCAAATTATGAATCCGATTGACGCAACCAATTTTACACTCACCCGACTTAAAGACGGACAGGATACGATTTCAGTAACCGGAAATGTACTTCGCGATTACCTAACCGATTTGTTCCCTATTCTCGAACTTGGAACTTCCGCAAAGATGCTTTCAATCGTTCCATTAATGAATGGCGGCGGATTGTTCGAAACCGGCGCGGGCGGATCAGCTCCAAAACATGTCGACCAGTTTATTGAAGAGGGATATCTGCGTTGGGACTCGCTTGGCGAATTCCTCGCGCTTGGCGTTTCTCTTGAGCACCTGGGACAAACTCTCAATAACGATAAAGCACTTGTTTTAGCTGATGCATTAGACCAAGCCACGGAAAAGTTTCTTGAAACGGATAAATCTCCGGCTAGAAAAGTCGGACAAATCGATAACCGAGGCTCACATTTCTACCTCGCTTTATACTGGGCTCAAGCACTTGCCGCTCAAGATAAGAACGCCGAACTAAAAGCAAAATTCACCGACATTGCAAGCGAGTTGACTTCAAACGAAGAAAAAATCAACAGCGAACTAATCGCAGCACAAGGTAAATCGCAGGATATTGGCGGCTACTACAAACCTGATTTTGACAAGACTGAAAAGGCCATGAGGCCGAGTGAAACCTTCAACTCGATACTTGTTAAATTAGCATAACAAAAAGTGGCAGCGATGCCACTTTTTTATTTTCAGCCCTAAACGAAACTTAATTAAATCCTAAGAGCGATTCTGTTGCGAGTTAGATCCTAAAAGTTGATTACCTTTAATTACCTTTTTATCACTGTATGAATTTTCTAAAATACCTGACATTACTTTTGGCTTTGGTCTGCCAATCGTCTTTCGCACAACAAAAATATACCTTAAGCGGAACGGTCTCAGATTCCGCCAATAACGAAACGCTTATCGGAGTCAACGTTGTTGTTCGCTCGCTTCAAACCGGAACAACAACCAATGAATACGGGTTTTTCTCGATCACGCTCCCCGAAGGTCAATATGATATCGAAATTAGCTATTTGGGATATGCAACCGCAAATCGACAAGTAATTTTAAACGCGAACACCCGATTGAACGTTTCGCTGGCCGTTGGTGGTGAAGTCCTGGACGAAGTTATTATCAGCGATAAAAATACAACCGACACCCGCCGTCCTGAGATGAGCGTCAACAGACTTTCAATTGCCGAAATCAAACGAATGCCGGTGGTACTTGGTGAAGTCGATGTCTTAAAGTCAATTTTACTTCTTCCGGGCGTGACAAATGTTGGTGAAGGCGCGTCTGGATTTAATGTTCGAGGTGGCGGCGCCGATCAGAATTTAGTACTTCTCGACGAAGCTATCGTTTATAACTCATCACACGTATTCGGATTTTTCTCAGTGTTTAATCCGGATGCAATCAAAGACCTGAAACTCTATAAAGGCGGAATTCCTCCTCGTTTCGGCGGACGCGCGTCGTCAGTGCTCGACATTTATCAAAAGGACGGAAACAGCAAACAATTTTCGATGAATGGCGGCATCGGACTCATATCAAGCCGCCTGTTGGCAGAAGGTCCAATCGTAAAAGACCGCGGATCGTTTCTGGTTGGCGGCCGAGCCTCCTACGCGCATTTATTTTTGAAGTTGGCAGACAACGATAACTCGGCTTACTTCTACGACCTCAACATGAAGTTGAATTATAAACTCGACGACGACAACAACCTTTTCCTCTCCGGGTATTTCGGTCGCGATGTTTTCGATTTCGATGGAACACTTACCAACATCTACGGAAATTCAACGTTGAATCTGCGATGGAATCACCTGTTTTCAGATCGCCTCTTCTCCAACCTTTCCGTGATTTACAGCGATTACTACTACGGATTGGAACTTGATTTTATAGGTTTTCTGTACGATTCAGGAATCCGCAATTACAACATCAAATACGATTTCAAACATTATGTAACCGATAAATTGAAATTAAGCTATGGCGTCAACGGATTGTACTACGATTTCAATCCGGGTACCATAAAGCCAAACAGCGAAGAGTCCGGAATCAATTTCCGCCAACTCGACCGAAAATACGCGCTTGAATCTGCCGCTTACATCGAAGCCGATCAGCAACTTACCGACGAACTTTCAATTTTGTACGGCGCGAGATATAGCATGTTCCACCGACTTGGCTCATCCACAGTCAATGTCTATGAAAATAATCAACCAGTTCTCTTCAATCCGACTTTTCAGATTTATGAACAAGCCACGCCAATTGGCAGTAAAAACTACGACAGCAATGAAGTTATCCAATCTTATGGTTATTTAGAACCGCGACTCGCCGTAGCATATTCACTAACCGACAATACGTCGATTAAGGCGAGTTACAACCGGATGACGCAATACCTGCAACTTATTTCCAATACCTCATCGCCGACACCACTCGATGTTTGGACGCCTAGCGATAATTTTATAAAACCGCAGATCGCCAATCAGGTCGCTGTTGGATATTTCGGGAATTTCGACAACGACAATTACACGCTCGAAGTCGAATCGTTTTACAAAACCATCAAAAACCGAATCGATTATATTGATGGCGCCGACCTGATCGCCAATGAAGCCATCGAACAAATCATTCTCAACGGGCGAATGAGAAGTTACGGCGTTGAAGTGCTTTTTCGCAAAAATACGGGAAAATTTACCGGCTGGCTTTCATACACTTTATCGAGATCGGAACAGCAAACTCCGGGTCGCACTCCCGAAGAAACCGGAATCAACGGCGGGCAATGGTACCGCTCACTATACGATAAACAGCATAATCTAGCGCTTACCGGTGGCTACGAACTCAACAAAAAATGGGGCTTCGGCGCTAATTTCGTCCTTCAAACCGGTGCTCCGGTAACTTATCCAAACGGACAATATTCGTATCAGGACGTCATAATTCCGAGCTACGGAATGCGAAACTCAAACAAATTACCAACCTATCACCACCTCGATCTTTCGGCAACATATACGCCAAAACCAGAAAAGAAATCAGGCTGGCGCGGCGAATGGGTTTTTAGCGTTTATAACCTTTACAACCGAATGAATGCGGCTTCAATCTCATTCAGACAAAACGAAGATACGGGCCGAAATGAAGCTGCCAGATTTTCGATCTTCGGAATCGTTCCGGCCGTTAGCTATAATTTTAAGTTTTAAAAAATGAAAGTTTTCAAATTCATATCAGCACTTTTCCTGGCGCTTTCGTTGCAAAGTTGCGAAGAAGTAATCGACCTCGAACTCGACACAGCTGCGCCTAAATTAGTTGTCGATGCATCAATAAAGTGGCAAAAAGGAACATCGGGAAATCAGCAAATCATTCGTCTTTCCACCACCGCGCCGTACTTCGATAATGTGATACCGGGCGTCGCAAATGCCGTTGTTTACATCACTGATTCGGCTGGCAATTCTTACGATTTTCCACCCACCCAAACTACGGGTGAATACCTCTGCACCAGCTTTTTACCTGTTTTGAATGAAACCTATACTTTGACAGTCATTCATGATAATCAAACGTATACCGCGGTAGAAACCCTCCGAGGCGTCCCGATGATAGACGAGGTTGTCCTGACCGAAGATGCTGGATTTTCAGGCGAAGATACCGAAGTAAAAGTCTTCTTTACCGACAATGATCAAACAACCGATTTTTATTTGGTTACACTTCTCGTCTCTGATCAGGTTTTGCCAAATTACCAGGTTCAAAACGACAATTTCACGCAAGGAAATCAAAGCTTTGGATTGTTCAATATTGAGGATCTCGAATCCGGCGACCAACTACAAATAACACTTGCGGGCTTATCTGAGCAGTATCATAATTACCTGCGGATTTTGCTCAGTATCGCCGGTGGTGGCAGCGGCAGTCCGTTTCAATCGCCCCCCGTTACGGTTCGCGGCAACCTGGTCAATCAGACTGATTTCGACAATTTTGCACTCGGCTATTTCAGCTTATCAGAAGTTGATTCCCGCGAGTTAACAATCGATTAGGAGCTATTTCCGGCTGTTCGCTCCTATATTTTTCGCGGTCGCACACTCCGCAAAAAAGGATAACCGCTTCCATCCGGGCTAGGGCTTTGTCGTATATTTGCGAATTATGAAATGTGAAAATGTAGCAATGTGAAAATGTAGCAATGTGGAAATATGAAAATGTAAAAATGTATATAACCTAGCCGTTTCAAACCCCAAAACCTTTCACCTTTCACCCTTCACCCAAAATCCAACACCCAACCCCCATGTCCTCCCATCACATCATTCGAGACGACCAAGAACCAGCACTGATTATTGCCAATGGCGAAGCTTGCAGCGACGAACTTTTAGGCCAACTCCTCGAATGGTCACCATTGGTGGTCGTACTTGACTCGGCTATTCATCGGGTGGTTGACCGCGGGATAAAAGTCGACGTCTTGCTGGGCGATTTCGATCACAACCTGAACATTGCTGAAATTTCCGATCTTCAATATCCGCTAGACATTGTCCATACGCCCGATCAGGAAAAAACCGACCTCGAAAAAGCACTTGATTATCTGATTCAACGTGGTTTTCCGGCAGTTAATGTGGTGTGGGCAACAGGAAGACGAGCGGATCACACCATTACCAATCTGACCAACATCGTTCGCTACCGCGATAAAATCAAAATTGTCGTCCTCGACGATTATTCAAAAGTGCTTGTGCTTCCCCGAAAATTCGAAAAATGGTATCCCGCAAACACCATTATCTCACTGATCCCAATTGGTGAAGTAAGCGGAATTACCACCAAAAACCTTGAGTATCCGCTGTCAAATGAAACGCTGACGCTTGGTTACCGAACCGGAAGCAGCAATTCGGTTTCCACCGACGGGATAGTGTCAATCACACATTCTCACGGCGATCTGCTTCTTATGGAGTGTATCGATCAGCCGAATTAAAGTATCTTTGTCGGGTGAAAACAAATCTGCATCCGCGAAACCTGCATCGGCAACCATACGACTTCGATAAATTATCAGAAGCTGTTCCCGACCTTAAATCTCTTATCAAGAAAATCAACGATCGCCAAACAATCGACTTTGCGGATCCAAAAGCAGTTCTACTTCTTAACAAAGCGCTTCTTAAAGCGTGCTATCACATAAATTGGGATCTTCCCTCGGATTACTTAACACCCGGAATTCCCGGCCGAGCCGATTACATTCATCACATCGCCGATCTTCTTTCGGCCGATTCTGAAAAGATTCCAACCGGTAATCAAATCGTCGGACTCGACATCGGAACCGGCGCCAACATGATTTACCCGATTTTGGGAAATGCGATTTATCAGTGGAATTTCGTCGCATCAGATATCGATCAACATGCCATTCAAAATTGTGTTAAACTCATCAAATCAAACGCGCATCTCGCAAATTCAATAGAACTTCAGCTTCAGGATAGTCCACGGAATATTTTCAAAAACATCATTATGCCTCAGGATCGTTTCAACTTTACAATCTGTAATCCGCCGTTTCACGCCTCTGCAAACGATGCAAACGACGCGGCTAGTCGCAAAGTCAACAATCTCTCGCAAACCAAAACTTTGAAAGCCGACCTTAATTTCGGTGGAAAAAACAACGAATTATGGTGCGATGGCGGCGAACTCAAATTCGTAACCCAAATGATTTTTGAAAGTAAACATTATCAGAAGCAGGTCGGCTGGTTTACCACATTAGTATCAAAAGCGTCACATATTAAGTCGCTGGAAAAAGTTTTGGCAAAAGTTGGAACCCTAAATCACAAATGGATCCACATGTCGCAGGGAAATAAGCAAAGCCGAATTCTGGCATGGCGTTTTGCAGCTGCTTTTTAACTTTTAGTTGCATTTTTCGTTTGTAACTTTGCTGAAATAGACTTCATTAATGAAATTCAAAGTTGTTTCAGAATATAAGCCAACCGGCGATCAACCGCAGGCTATCGAAAAACTCAGCCAAGGCATTGTCAACGGCGACAAGTATCAAACCTTGTTAGGTGTGACCGGATCGGGTAAAACCTTTACGATGGCAAATGTGATCGCAAAAGTTGAAAAGCCAACACTTGTCCTCGCTCACAACAAAACGCTTGCAGCTCAGTTGTACGCCGAATTCAAGCAGTTTTTTCCGGAGAATGCCGTTGAGTATTTCGTTTCGTACTATGATTATTATCAGCCGGAAGCGTTTATTCCCGTTACGGGTTTATACATCGAAAAGGACCTTTCAATCAACGAAGAGCTGGAGAAAATGCGATTGAGCACCACCTCGTCACTTTTGTCCGGACGTCGTGATATTATCGTCGTAGCATCAGCTTCGTGTTTGTATGGTATCGGAAATCCGGTCGAGTTTCAGAAAAACGTGATATCGATCTCACGTGGCCAGATTATTTCACGCACCAAATTTTTACATAAACTCGTTCAAAGCCTTTATGCTCGGACGGAAGCCGACTTCAATCCGGGTAGCTTCAGGATCAAAGGCGATACAGTAGAAGTTTTCCCGAGTTATGGCGATGAACCGTTTCGCATTCATTTTTTTGGCGATGAGATTGAGGAAATTGAAGCCTTTAATGCCACTACATCTAAAGTCATTGAGAAATATGGCAAACTGAATATCTATCCCGCAAATATGTTTGTCACTTCGCCTGAGGTTTTACAAGGTGCGATCTGGCAAATCCAGCAGGATCTTGTCAAACAAGTTGATTATTTTAACAGCATCGGCAAACACCTTGAGGCAAAGCGCCTTGAAGAGAGAACCAATTTTGACCTGGAGATGATTCGTGAACTCGGTTATTGTAGCGGAATCGAAAACTACTCCCGGTATCTTGACGGGCGACTTCCCGGCACGCGTCCGTTCTGTTTGATCGATTATTTCCCAAAAGACTTTTTGATGGTGGTCGACGAAAGTCACGTTACCATATCGCAGGTTCATGCCATGTACGGCGGCGACCGATCGCGAAAGGAAAACCTTGTGGAATACGGCTTCCGACTTCCGGCTGCGATGGATAACCGACCGCTGAAGTTTGAAGAGTTTGAAGCGATGCAAAATCAGGTGGTTTACGTTTCGGCAACTCCGGCTGATTACGAACTCGAAAAATCAGAAGGAATATATGTTGAGCAAGTTATTCGACCAACCGGCCTACTCGACCCGATTATCGAAATTCGTCCGAGCCTGAATCAAATCGACGACCTTATCGAGGAAATTCAGCAACGTGTCGAACTTGACGAACGCGTTCTGGTAACAACTCTTACCAAGCGAATGGCAGAAGAACTAACCAAGTATCTGACTAAAGTCGCAATCCGTTGTCGCTATATCCACTCGGAAGTCGACACCCTCGAACGCGTTGAGATCATGCAGGATTTGCGAAAAGGATTGTTCGATGTACTGATTGGAGTCAACTTGCTTCGTGAGGGGCTCGATTTACCCGAAGTTTCATTGGTGGCCATTCTCGATGCCGACAAAGAAGGATTTCTTCGAAGCAACCGGTCGCTGACCCAAACCGTTGGTCGTGCGGCGCGTCACCTGAATGGAAAGGCGATTATGTATGCCGATACAATCACCAAATCGATGCAGGCTACAATCGATGAGACAAATTACCGTCGCGCAAAACAAATGGAGTATAATCGGGTAAACAACGTGGTTCCACAAGCACTCAACAAACGAATTGACAGCGTTCTGGCGAAAAATTCAGTGTCGACACAATACTTCGAAAACAAAGCGTTGAAAGCCGCTGAACCTGAAAATCAATATTTATCAAAAGCGGAGGTAGACAAAAAAATCAAGGAAGCCCGGAAAGCAATGGAAAAAGCGGCAAAAGACCTCGATTTTATGCAGGCTGCGAAATGGCGCGACGAAATTAAAATGTTACAGGAAAAGATTTAATCAGTTCTGCTGTTCCTTAAAAGTATTAAAGATTTGTTCAGCCTGGAGCGTTCCCGTAGTCGATTTCTGCAACATTTCGAGTACGCGGTTCATTGCAGACGGGTTTAATCCCATGTTGATTCCGAGTTGACGTATCGCAATATTTTCGCGCTCGTGCAAAATGCCATCAACCTGCATCAGTAGAGCCAATCGGTAAAATTGATGAATTCGTTGTGCCTCTGATTTGATGATTTTAAGGTCCGATTGCTGACGGAACAATTCAATGAAAACCGGTTTTTCGATCTTTAATTCTTCTGCTACCAACGCCAAAAATTCGATTTCCCGCTCGTGTAGTTCGCCGTCAACTTTAGCAAACTCGATCATTTCAGAAAGCAAACTCAATTTTTGTTCGTAGGTATTCATATGGTTATTTTCAGCTAAAATATCATTTTTCATATGAAAATGCAAAAGCCGATTGCAATCCGCACTACTATAAATCCGTATCTTTGCCAAATCTAATAATCGACTTCCATCTGTAAAGGCACTCTTATGAACAATAATGATATTTTTAAAAAATTAAGGGTTGCCCTTCAATTACGTGATGATCAAATCGTGGAAATCCTCGAATTAGTTGATTTCAGAATTTCTAAAGCCGAATTAAGCGCATTTTTCCGCAGTCAGGATCATCCCAACTATATGGAATGTGGCGATCAGGTTCTCCGAAATTTCCTGAATGCCCTTGTCATTCACCTACGCGGAACCAAGGAAAACCCGAAAAATGCCATGGATGTTATCCGTGCAAATGCGGCATCAAAGCCGGCACCAAAAACTTCAGAAAAACCAGCACCAAAAAAGCCGGCGCCACGCGGACCGTCTCAACCCCGCAGCAAACAAAAAGCGCCAAAAGTTCAGATTGTAGAAAAAGTACGCTTTAACAACGGCAAAAACAAAAAAGGCTAACTGTCGCATTTCCCACTTTTATAGTCGGAATTAACCCGTTCTAAGTGCATCCGCAATCGTAAGTTTGAGTAACAACAAATTTATCGATTATGGTTAAGCAATATTGGATCAATCTACCTGTAAAGAATCTGGCGGTTTCGCGCGACTTCTTCTCAAAAATCGGTTTTTCATTCGACACCAAATTCGAATCAACTGATTGCTTATCGCTGATGGTTGGCCCGCAAATGCCGCCTATCATGCTCTTTCTCGAGCCAACGATCGAATCTTTCGCCAATAGTAAGATCGCCGATACCTCATCCGCATTTGAGGTGTTAATCTCGTTCGACGCTCAGTCCAAAGAGGAAGTCGACCAATTCTATCAAAAAGTGGTCGCTACCGGGGAAAGAATATTTAGCGAACCCGCTGAAAAAGACGGCTGGATGTATGGTTTCGGATTTGAAGATCCCGACAATCATCGATGGAACATGCTTTATATGGACATGGAGAAACTACCTAAACAATAACAACTTTAAAATCATCATTATGGCAAAATTTCATTCGTATCTGAATTTCAACGGAGACTGCGAAGAAGCTTTTACCTATTACCACTCGGTATTTGGCGGTAAAGTCGAATTCTTCGGCAAGTTTAAAGACATTCCATCCGGCGAAGGAATGGAAATCAGTCCCGAACTCGGCGAGCGAATCATGCACGTTAGCCTGACGCTCGACAACGGACAAACCATCATGGGAAGCGACAGCTTTGACGGTTGTGGTGGCGAGGCATATAAACAAGGAAACAACATTTCTGTATCGATCAACACCGATTCGCGGGAAGAAGCCGATCGCCTATTCGAAGGGTTGTCGAAAGATGGTTCGAACATCATGCCGATGGATCACGCATTTTGGGGCGATTACTTTGGCGCATTAACAGATCGCTTTGGCATCAGCTGGATGATTAGTTTTGCTGAAGATCAATCACAAAATTCCTAAAAACGAAAATCCCGGCTCAACACCGGGATTTTCCTAAATATATAACTTTAAAAAAACTATCCTAAAGCTTCTTTAACACGGTCAGCAGCTTCCTGGAATTGAACCGCAGACAAAATCGGCATACCCGAATTGTCGATCATTTCCTTTGCAACTTCAGCGTTTGTACCTTGAAGCCTAACAATAATAGGCACTTTAATCGTATCGCCCATATTCTTGTAGGCATCGATGACACCTTGCGCTACACGGTCGCAACGAACGATTCCACCAAAAATATTGATCAAAATCGCTTTCACGTTCGGATCTTTCAAGATAATTCTGAAAGCAAGCTCAACGCGTTTTGCATCAGCTGTTCCACCAACGTCAAGGAAGTTCGCCGGCTCGTAACCTGCGTATTTGATAAGGTCCATGGTTGCCATCGCAAGTCCGGCACCGTTTACCATACAACCAACTGTTCCATCAAGGTCAACATAGTTCAAACCTGCCGCTTTTGCTTCAACTTCGATCGGATTTTCCTCTCTGATGTCGCGCATTTCAGCATATTTCGCTTGTCTGTAAAGTGCGTTGTCGTCCAAATTCACTTTCGCATCAACAGCGATAATTTTGTTGTCAGACGTTTTCAAAACCGGATTGATCTCAAACATCGAAGCATCAGATCCAATATATGCATTGTATAATGAAGTAACAAATTGTGTCATTTCTTTGAACGCGTTCCCTGAAAGTCCAAGGTTAAACGCAATTCTTCTCGCCTGAAAACCTTGCAATCCCACATTCGGATCGATTTCTTCAGTGAAAATTAAATGTGGCGTCTTTTCAGCAACTTCTTCAATGTCCATTCCACCTTCAGTAGAATACATGATCATATTGCGGCCTTTACCTCTGTTTAAAAGCACAGACATGTAAAATTCAGACGTCTCACTTTCTCCCGGGTAATAAACATCCTCAGCGACAAGCACCTTGTGAACTTTTTTACCTTCGGCAGAAGTTTGCGGCGTAATAAGTTGCATTCCGATGATTTGCTCAGCCAATTCCTCAACTTGTTGAAGATTCTTTGCAAGCTTAACACCCCCGCCTTTTCCACGTCCGCCGGCATGAACCTGCGCTTTGATAACGTGCCATCCTGTTCCGGTTTCAGCAGTTAATTTCTTCGCGGCAGCAACCGCTTCCTGTGGATTATTCGCAATGTAACCACGTTGAGTCTTTACTCCGTAGCTCGCCAAAATTTCCTTTCCCTGGTATTCGTGTATATCCATAATGAAGTTTTTGTACTTAAAAGTGCAACAAAAATAACATTTTCTAGGCAATTAAACGAAGGTGTGCACTTGATTTATTGAAGGAGCTATTCCCGCTTTTCGCCTTTATCTTTTTTGCCCTGATATCATTCGGTTAACTAAAACAAATTTCCCGGTCAAAAAAGGATACCGGCTTCAATCGGGGCTAGGGCCTTTTGCATTCCGGAATGTCGCTCTTTCACACTTAAGCGATTTACAGCCTTGCAACCCACTAAAAATGATACCCAATCGTTTAAAATAATTAATCCTTAACATAAACACGTTCATACTTTTTTACCTTTGAAACCATATTACACCCCAAATGGATAGAAGAAAATTTTTCAAAAGCGGATCGATGGCCGCTATTGGTGCCACGCTTGTTAGTCCGCTTCACGCACTCACCAACTCCGACTTCGAGCACGCCTCAAAAGGCAAAAAGGCAAAAAACATTATTTTCATGGTCAGCGACGGCATGAGTAGCGGAACGCTTAACATGGCCGATATTTTTCTCAATCGCAAATACGACCGCTCAAGCAACTGGCTACAATTATATAAGGACAACCGTGTTAGTCGCGCCTTAATGGAAACGGCATCTGCAAGCTCAATCGTAACCGATTCGGCTGCGGCAAGTTCGGCGTGGGGCGGCGGCGTGCGGGTACCCAATGGGTCGCTGAATGTTGCGGCAAATGGCGAAGAATTTCTTCCGATCTGGCAAAAATTCAAACAATCCGGAAAAATGGCGGGTTGCGTCACAACCGTTGCCATTACCCATGCAACACCGGCGGGCTTCTGCGTCAGTTCAAAAAGTCGCGGTAGCATGGAATCAATTGCAGAGGAATACCTCAAATTAGATTTCGACGTTATGTTAGGCGGCGGAAACCAATACTTTGCATCCAACAAGCGCAAGGATAAAATCGACGTGTACGCGCGCTTTCAGCAAAAAGGATATCAGGTTGCTAAAAATCGCACCGCACTGCTTGCAGCTTCTCCAAACAATAAGATCCTCGGCGTGTTTGGCGAAGATTCGCTACCTTATTATATTGACCGCAATAATGACGAGAAGTTAAAAACGGAAATTCCAACGCTGGCCGAAATGACCCAAAAGGCAATCGACCGAATGAAAAACCACAAAAACGGATTTGTGCTTCAGGTTGAAAGCGGTAAAGTCGATTGGGCGGCGCATGCCAATGATGTTGGCGGGCTGATCCACGAACAACTCGCTTTTGATGAAGCCGTAAAAATTGCGATCGGGTTTGCTGAAAAAGACAAGGAAACTTTAGTCATCATCACTACCGATCACGGAAATGCAAATCCCGGAATCATCTATGGCAAGAATGCCGATGCAAATTTCGACCGCATCCAAAATTATAAAAAGACGAATGAATGGATCCTGAATTCGATCACGCCAAAGTCGACCGTAGCACAAGTTCGTGAAGTCATCGATTATGCAAATGGCGGAACCATTTCCGAAGAAGATGCAAAAACCGTCCTTAGTTATTATGACGGACTCCACAAAGGCGAAGACGGATTGTACAATTACCGCAAGCTTCCGTTTCATGCGTTCGCCGAAATGCAAAAGAAAACCAATTCGGTTGGATGGATAAGCATGGATCATTCCGCGGATCACGTTGAACTCGCCATGTTCGGACCCGGAAGCGACCTTTTAAAACCTTTCGTAAAGAACGTCGACCTTCATTATTTGATGCTCTCGGCTGCCGAAGTCAGCAACACATTTTAATTTTAGAAAAAAAAATTGATAAAGCCACCTTAAAGGTGGCTTTTTAATTTTAAAAAGGTATTTTTGGAATTGCTAATCATTTAACAACTATTATGAAGAAAAATTCCTTTTTTTCCTTACTGTTTCTAGTATTAACCACTGCGACGGGGTTTGCGCAAACAGTATTAACTGAAAGTTTTGACACCGATTTAAATTGGACAGTCGCACATCCAACGGGAACATCGACCAATGCCGGGTGGACCAGAGTTACCACTGGAACAAGCCCTACCACAGCACCATTTTTAGGTGGAGGAATGGCTAGATTTAATTCATACAGCATTTCGTCAGGCAACTCTTACAGTTTAACATCACCTGCTATGGCCTTGACAGGTGAGGCTTACCGAGTTGTTTTCAGAATGTACCGCGATAATGACTATGCATCAAGTTTAGACAGAATTGAGGTGTTTCTTAATACTACTGCTGCGGCCGGAGGAACATCTCTTGGCGTTTTTAACAGAAACAGAACGTTAGCTCCTGTCGCGCCTGCAACAGGATGGCATACTTATACCATTGATATTCCGGGGACACCAACGGGTGATCACTACCTTTCGTTTCTTGCAACAAGCGGATATGGAAATAATATGTATATCGACGAAGTTGTTGTTGAACGACAGCCTAGCGATGCGCCGGTTTGCGTAACTGAACCTAACGTGGCGGTAAATAACTGCGGAAATTTTGAAAATATTATCTCATGGGCTTCGGTTCCTGGAGCTTCTGGCTACGGTCTATCTATCGGTACAACTGCTGGTGGAACTGATATTGAAGACAACATCGATCTTGGCAATCAGCTATCATATAGCTTAACAGGTACAGCGGCTACTGAGTATTTTTATACCATTATACCTTACAACGCAATCGGAGCAGCAGAAGGTTGTGAAGAATTTTCGTTCACCACTGCAACTCAGATGTGTTATTGTCCATCAATACCTACCAGCAATGATGGTGATGGAATTTCAGGTATTTCATTTGGAGCACAATCATTTTCTGTTCAAGACGTCACCTACACCGATTTCACTTCAAATGTTGTCAATTTAGCAAGCGGAGAAATAGCAAACATTGCGATTACATTCGAAACGTATTACAGTTATGCTGGACATATTTGGATTGACTTTAACGGAGATTACGATTTTGACGATGAAGGTGAACTAGTAAAATCATTTGAATCGGAACTATATGAAGATCTTTCGCTTGTTGATGCTTCATTCTTAATACCTGCTAGTATTGCAACAGGACAGTACAGAATGCGTATTGGAACCGCAGATTCAGGTCAGGAAACTCCAAATACATGTTATTCAGGTTCGTATGGTGTGACACTTGATTTTGTCATCAATATCGTAGAAGCTAATTGTTCTGGAGCTGTAGCTACGGCAGTTGTAGTTGCAAATTGCGATGAGAACACGTATTCAATTAGTATAAACGTCACTGATCTTGGCGATGGAACGCCAGTGCTTTCAGATGGTACCACACTGCTTCCAATTGTTTCAACAGGTACTATTATAGCTGGTCCTTATGCAACAGGTACACCGGTGACACTTGTAATCACTCATGGAACAGAGGCGATTTGCAACACACCACTTGGTAATTTCGCTTACGTATGTCCGGCTGAAAATGACCAGTGTGCTGACGCGATTACTTTGACAGTTACAGGAACGTATCAAGAAGGAGTTATCGGAAATACATCTACTGCGACTGGTGAAGATCCAGACGATTATCAAGGTGACTGTTATGGTTACGAAGGTGGCGACATCTGGTACACCGCTATTGTTCCGGCAAGCGGAAACCTTACAATCGAAACTGGTTTTGCAGACTCGGATTCGGAAGACTATTTTGATACAGTAATGACTGTTTACAGCGGATCATGTGGTCAACTTGAATTTATTGACTGCAATGACGACTTCGGCGATTATAACTTTTCAACAATTACCTTAACAGGCCGTCAGGCAGGTGAAACTATTTACATTCAGGTTTACGAATATAACAATGACGATACTGAAAATAGCTTTAACATCTCAGCTTACGATGCATCACTAAGCAATGAGCAGTTTACCGCATCGTCTTTGAAAGTTTATCCTAATCCTGTAACTTCAACTTTAAATCTTAGCAACATAGCTAACATTAACACAATTGAAGTTTACAACCTACTTGGACAAAAAGTGACAACAGCGCAAACTAACAGCACTAATGCTCAAGTCGACATGTCAGCATTAACTCAAGGTACATATATCGTGAGAATCACAACTGCAGATTCAGTTGAAACTGTAAAAGTGATAAAGCAATAATCAAAATTTAGATCAATTGAAAAAGCCGGTAGAAATTCTATCGGCTTTTTTTATTTTGAAGATTTTATCATATAATAAATCAGCGGCCCAAACATTAGCAAAATAACGAGAGGCATAAAAAATTTGCCGAAAGTATTCTCGTGTCCAATTGCCGATAATACGGTTTGACATTCAATCAACGCAAAAATAATAACTATACTCACTTTTAAAATCCGCACCATACGTATGGCAGCAGTATATTGTTTCTCGGCATTTTGCGGTGTGATGTCGATTGGGTAGTTGAAATGATGCGGGTACTTGGTTAAAACCGACAAACCTATATATAATAAAATACCCACGATCAATAACCCAAAAATAGATTCTTTTGCACCGTAGCCATCAATTTCGCCAGATGCATTGTAGTGAATCGGAATGGTATCAGGAAGCAGTGGATAACTTAATGCAACGCCGACACCGTAACAAATTAGCAGTAAAATCCCGATTGTTTCAAGTATCTTATCGGAAGTTGAAAGTTTGATTTGTATTCTTGGCCGATTTGATTTCATCTGACTGTTTAATGATTCCTATATGTCGCGTTAAGGATGGACAGCGATATCCTTGCGGGCGATAGCCGGCAAGATAAAGCAGACAGCCTGACGGGTTGCCACCGACTGATTTGAATCTGGGGACTAATTTTGATTGGCAACGCGGAACGCCCTAACGCAAGATGATAAATTCACATCGACGGTTAATCGAGTGCTGTTGCTCAGTGCAACTCGCTCCACACTGGATCAGCGGAACCTGCTCGCCATAACCTTTTGAACGCAACCTTCTCCGGCTGATGCCATTCTCGATCAGGTATTCGACTGCCGCTGCGGCTCGTCTGTTTGACAACCTAAGATTGTACATATCTGACGCCCTGCTGTCGGTATGTGCACCAAGTTCGATTTCCATTTCGGGATATTTCTTGAGAAGATCAACCAAAACATTTAGCACCCGCGCAGCTTCAGGCTTGATCTCCGACTTGTCGAGGTCGAAATAAATATTCTCGAGCACGATTTGCACGCGGCCATCCTGACGTTTGGTAATAACCTCTTCGGCATCGTCGTAGCACTCCATAAACAACTCGATCGTGTAGCGGATTTTCCCGTCTTCATTGGTCGTAAATTCTTCGCTATGCGGAATGTAAAAATCCCTCATCGCTTCGATGCGGTACTTGGTGTTGGGTTGCGTGCTAAAAATATAGTCAGCCTTGCCGCCAACCACCATTTGGCCGATGAGTTTGTTGTTCTCGTCGTAAAGTGAAACCGTTGACCCGGCCAGCAAATCCCGGGTATTTCGATCGCGAACTTCGCCTTCCACAACATAGCGACCGGCATTTTCTTCGCGAGTAAAACTGTAAAGATTATCGGATCCGCGGCGGTTTGACGACAGATAACCCTTGTTGGTTTTCTCGTCAACAACATAGCCGAAATCGTCCATTCCGCTGTTGATTGTTTCACCTAAATTGAGTGGTCGTGCGAAAATTCCGTCATACGCCTTGCTCATGAAAATATCCAATCCGCCAAGTCCCTGATGACCGTCGGATGCAAAATAGAGAATGGTACCGTCGTCTGAAATGTATGGAAATTGCTCGCGGTGTTTGGTATTGATGGTATTTCCAAGATTTTGCGGCGTTCCGAAACTTCCGTCGTCGTTAATATCGACCACATAAATATCAAACGATCCTTCGCCGCCGGGCATATCGCTTGAAAAGTATAGTTTTTTGCCGTCTTTCGATAAAATCGGATGTTCGGTTGAATATTCATCGGATGAGAACGGAACTTCGCTAACGTTTTTCCAGGTTCCATCGATGAATTCAGCTTTGTAAATCTTGACGCTTGCAAACTTCTCATCGCCCACTTTCACACGCTTGGAGTTGGTCCGATTAAAATACATGATCTTTCCATCGGCAGAAAATGTCGGCGAACTCTCGTGAGTTTTGGTATTTATCGATTCAGGAAAAGGCTCAATTCGGGTTAACAAACCTTTGTCTGAAACCACGGCGCTGTAGAGGTCCAAATAAGGTTTATCGTTCCATGCGTAAGTTGGACGACCGCGATTGCGATAGGAAGCAAATGCGACTTTATCGCCATAGAAGTTCATTCCAAAATCGCCGTTGGTAATATTTTTAGCCATTTCCTGCAACGTGTAATTGTAGGGAACGTTGGCATCGAGGTTTGCGATAAACAAAGGCGAGTCGACGTTGTATTCCAGGTATTGCGCCATTGCGACATCGGCTTTAGCGTAATCGCCGATACCCATCAGCGAATGTGCGTAGCGGAAATAATATTCTCTGTTGATGGTATCGTTGTGAGTCGCGAACAATTGGCCGTAAGCGCGGGCAGCATCACGCATTTGAGCGTTGAAATAATATGAATCGCCCATATTTTGCAAAACCTCTTTAGTAAATTTCAGCTGCTCATACATTTGTGCCGCCTTTACATACGACTTTTTATCGAACAGTGCATTTGCCTGTTTGACTGATGCTTTCTGCGCCGAAACCGAAAGTCCGATGCAACAAAAAAGCAATATGTAAGTATAGATTTTCATATTAGAAGAATCTTGGAGATTTGTCGTAGCCTTTCCCTTTTAGTCCGGAAAGGTCGAGATCGAACAACAAGAAAATTTCGTGTGTTCCTGAATTGAAATTGCCCAGATTAGTAAGCGTATAATCGTATGAATAACCTACGCGAAGTGTTGGCGTGATATAAAAATTGACGAGTCCGCTTACCGAATCATCCAATCTGTATCCCACTCCGGCTTCAATAAAATCATTGTAAAGAAAATTGGCAGTTACATCGAAAGCAACCGGTGCTCCTGAAACTCCTTTAGCCATAAATGCCGGTTTAAACCGAAGATTATCGCTAAGTCCGAAGACGTATCCACCGGTAAAAAAGTAGTGAATGTCTTCAACACCGGTTGACGCGATGGCGTCGCTTCGTTCGATGTGTTTCGTCTTAAGCAGGTTTGGCGCTGAGAATCCGAGGTAGTAATTATCGCCAAAATAAAACGTTCCGACACCGACATTTGGAAAAGAACGGCTGATATTATTGGCAAAAGCGGGATCTGGAGCTATATCGGTATATTGAAATCCGTTGAAATCCGCATCGAAAAAAGTCACGCCTGCTTTTACCCCGAATGAGAGTTTGCTGTTTTGCGAAACCGGAATTACATAGGCCACATCGGCGTATAGATTGTTTTCTTTGACGACATCGCCAATCTCATCACTAACGACTGAAAGTCCAACTTCGATCCGCTTAGCAATCGGTGTGTGCGCGAAAACCGAAACCGTCTTCGGAGCTCCAACCGCGCCAACCCACTGCGTTCTGTAAAGTCCGCCCATATTGATCACCCCCGCGTTGTCGGTTGCGTAAGCCGGATTAATCACGCTCATGTTATACATATAATGAGTAAACTGCGGATCCTGCTGTGCCACGCCGGAAAATCCGACAAGCATCAGGAGAAAAAACAGCGCGTTTTTATAAAGTTTTCTCATTTTTATCTGCTTAAATATACCCGACCCTGAAGAGGTTTACGCGTTCCGTCATTAAATTCCAAGATGTAAAAATAAACACCGGTCGGTAGCGTATCCTCGCCAAGTTTTACTCCGCCTTCACTGGCAGTTCCGTCCCAAAGCGGCGTTGTTGCATTTCCTTTATAAAGGATATTTCCGTATCGGTTATAGATTTCAAGTTTAAATTTCGGATATCTCGTGCTTAGGTTTTCAATTTCAAAAAAGTCGTTGATTCCGTCGCCGTTCGGAGAAAAGCCATCCGGAATAAGTAATTGTTCTTCACAGACGGTCAAATCGACAGTTATCTCAAGTCGGGTTACGCTCTGACAGCCTGCTTGCGATTGAAAAGATGCGAAATAGTTGTTGCCGTGCTGAAGCAAATCTGTTGACAAAAGTGCGTTTCCGTTTACAGCCGCATCATACCAGATGATGGTATAATTGCCCACAACGGCAGATGACAAGTCGGCGATGGTCGGTTTGTTGGCAGCACAAAATTCGTTTCCGCCAATAATAGGTTCCGGTGTTTCTAGTGCAATCACCTGAAAAGTTATAGGCTGAAAACCAATTCCACTATTGCCACAAGGATTACTACCTATAGAAATGAAACTTACGGTCAGCGTTGTCGCTCCTGGATTTGAAAGTAGGCTACCCGGAATCACAAAAGTTCCGCTTCCGGATGCAATTTGGACGAAAGTGCTTTCGGCAGCCGAATTTGCTCCGCTAAGATTAAAGTTAATCATGTAGGTTGCGTCAAGCAAACTCGAAGCTCCTGAAATGGTAACAGTGTTATCTGAATTCAGGCAAACATCCACTGCGGTTAAAACACCTAGAATGGGATTTGTTACTGGAACAACCTGGAAGGTTACCGATGCGTTCTCATTCGCACTACTACATCCACCCGAAAGACTGATGATATTTGCGATTGTCAGCGAATACGAACCAACAGTTGGGAGAACCGATGGGTTGATCACAAAAGAGCCCGCTCCATTTAAAATCGTTACCACGCCTGTTGCGCCGGTTTGCGGAGTTCCGCCAGAAATCGTGTAATTAAATTGGTAAATTCCGTCGATTAGTCCGGTTGCACCTGAAATCGTGACAGTAGCCGGATTGCCCAGACAACTATCTGCAATCGACAAATTAGCGTCAGTAAGATCAGAAGTCGGTCGCACTACAAAATTGATCAAGATGCCGGTTAGGGCCGTAGAGCAGTTCGTTGCCGTATTTAATATATTGGTAAACGTAATGGTTGTGATTCCCGTTTCCGGAATGGTTAACGCCGATAATGACAATGTCGCCGTTCCGTTTGTTACAACAATCGTTACAACTTGCTCCGGTTGATTGTTCGCACCACTGAGATTGTAGGTCAGGTTATATGTGGCATCCGGCAGATTATTGAACGATAGTGCGACACCTTCACCAATGCAAATCGGGGTTATTACGGTAATATTCGGAATCGTCAAAGATGGCGCCGGATTGATGTTTAACTGTACGGTTTCTGTGTCACTACCACACGAATTTGAAACGGTATAGATAAATGAATGAATTCCAGCCGTATGATTTGAAACGGTATATAATTGATCGATAACATCACCAGCTGTATTAGTCCACTCGCCACCTGATTGCGGGTTATTCAATAGTGTCGATAAATCGAACGTCGCGGTAGATTTACATACACTTTGAATGCCGCTGAACGTTCCGGCGTTTGGCTGCGATTCAACCACTACAGTCACAATCGCAGTATCGAATAAGCACGGATTTACGCCACCTCCAACAGTATAACTAAATTGATAGGTACCGGGTCCAACGATCGAAGGATTAAAAATATTTCCAGTTAATGCCCCGGTTGAATTATCATCAGACCAATCGCCAATACCTTGCGAGCCATTCAGTCCTGTAGTAAGATCGATTGCAGTTGATGTTGCGCAAGCAGAGATTGTCGATCCGCCACCTGCATTCGGCGATTGCACGACGGTGACAACGACCTGAGCGGTATCAGTTGCGCAAAGATTTCCACCAACAACATACGTATAAGTTCCTGCGGCATCAATCATCGGATTAAATACACCTGTACCGCTTGCCAATGTCGGAGTCCACACGCCACCTGGTTGCGGAGTTCCGCCAAGATTTTCAAATAAATCGGCCGGAGCATAATTTGTACAAAAGAAAGCTACTCCATTTTCACCTGCATCGGGTTCCGGATTGACTGTTACAGTCACGGTAGCAATATCATTATCACATGGCTGACTTCCCGAAAAAGTATACGTGTAAACTCCGGGTTGATCAATCGCAGGATTAAAAAGACCGGTACCACTGGCTAAAGCCGGAGACCATGTTCCTCCAATTTGAGGCGTACCTTCGAGGTAATTGAAAAGATTCTGTTGTAAACTGTTCGAGCATAAAACAAGCTCGCCATTTTGACCGGCGTCAGGACCGGGAGTGACTTCTACAGTTATAACAGCCGAATCGCTTCCGCAAGAGACATCGCCTGATACCGTATACGTATATACTCCTGCAGCATCAACCGCCGGATTAAAAAAGTCAGTACCGCTTGCCAGGCCAGGTGTCCAAAGTCCGCCAGATTGCGCGTTTGCTCCCAATAGTTCAAATAAGGTGACTCCATCCGAATTCGAACAAACATTAATTTGATTGTCGTTTCCGGCGTTTGGTGGTGGAACGATGGTTATCGTGACCGAAGCCGCATCACTTTCACAAGGCGATGTTCCACTAACAGTATAGGTGTACGTTCCGGGTGCGTCTACCGAAGGATCAAAAAACCCGGTTCCACTTGCAAGAGCCGGCGACCATGTTCCACCGGTTTGAGCGGTTGGACCAAGTAATGTAAATAAGTTTTGTGCTGTCGCGTTCTCGCAGAAACTTTCGCTGGTGCTTACGCCCGCAATTGGACGAGGCACAACTGAAACTCCGACAGTAGCAGATGCATTTGCGCAAGGCGTCGTTCCGGTTACCGTATAGGTATAAACTCCGGGTGCGTCAACGGCAGGATCAAAGAAACCTGTTCCGCTTGCAAGCGCCGGTGACCACGTTCCACCTGCTTCCGGGGTTCCTGTCAGCGCATTGAAAAGATCTGTAGCAGGATTGTTTGAGCATAATGTCAGCGATCCATTTGTTCCCGCGTTTGGCGGCGGAATGATTGAAATTGTAACTGTGGCAGCATCGCTTTCACAAGGCGACGTTCCACTAACAGTATAGGTGTACGTTCCGGGTGCGTCTACCGAAGGATCAAAAAACCCGGTTCCACTTGCAAGAGCCGGCGACCATGTTCCACCGGTTTGAGCGGTTGGACCAAGTAATGTAAATAAGTTTTGTGCTGTCGCGTTCTCGCAGAAACTTTCGCTGGTGCTTACGCCCGCAATTGGACGAGGCACAACTGAAACTCCGACAGTAGCAGATGCATTTGCGCAAGGCGTCGTTCCGGTTACCGTATAGGTATAAACTCCGGGTGCGTCAACGGCAGGATCAAAGAAACCTGTTCCGCTTGCAAGCGCCGGTGACCACGTTCCACCTGCTTCCGGGGTTCCTGTCAGCGCATTGAAAAGATCTGTAGCAGGATTGTTTGAGCATAATGTCAGCGATCCATTTGTTCCCGCGTTTGGCGGCGGAATGATTGAAATTGTAACTGTGGCAGCATCGCTTTCACAAGGCGACGTTCCACTAACAGTATAGGTGTACGTTCCGGGTGCGTCTACCGAAGGATCAAAAAACCCGGTTCCACTTGCAAGAGCCGGCGACCATGTTCCACCGGTTTGAGCGGTTGGACCAAGTAATGTAAATAAGTTTTGTGCTGTCGCGTTCTCGCAGAAACTTTCGCTGGTGCTTACGCCCGCAATTGGACGAGGCACAACTGAAACTCCGACAGTAGCAGATGCATTTGCGCAAGGCGTCGTTCCGGTTACCGTATAGGTATAAACTCCGGGTGCGTCAACGGCAGGATCAAAGAAACCTGTTCCGCTTGCAAGCGCCGGTGACCACGTTCCACCTGCTTCCGGGGTTCCTGTCAGCGCATTGAAAAGATCTGTAGCAGGATTGTTTGAGCATAATGTCAGCGATCCATTTGTTCCCGCGTTTGGCGGCGGAATGATTGAAATTGTAACTGTGGCAGCATCGCTTTCACAAGGCGACGTTCCACTAACAGTATAGGTGTACGTTCCGGGTGCGTCTACCGAAGGATCAAAAAACCCGGTTCCACTTGCAAGAGCCGGCGACCATGTTCCACCGGTTTGAGCGGTTGGACCAAGTAATGTAAATAAGTTTTGTGCTGTCGCGTTCTCGCAGAAACTTTCGCTGGTGCTTACGCCCGCAATTGGACGAGGCACAACTGAAACTCCGACAGTAGCAGATGCATTTGCGCAAGGCGTCGTTCCGGTTACCGTATAGGTATAAACTCCGGGTGCGTCAACGGCAGGATCAAAGAAACCTGTTCCGCTTGCAAGCGCCGGTGACCACGTTCCACCTGCTTCCGGGGTTCCTGTCAGCGCATTGAAAAGATCTGTAGCAGGATTGTTTGAGCATAATGTCAGCGATCCATTTGTTCCTGCGTTTGGCGGCGGAATGATTGAAATTGTAACAGTTGCCGAACTAGGCGAACAAACGCCGCTGGTAACGCTATACGTAAAAACATATGGACTTGCGATCAATGTCAGTTGTGAAGGATCAAGTAAACCGAGATGACCGCCGCCGGTTTCAAGCGGACCGTTCCACTCTCCTATCTGCTGCGGCGCGCCATTCAAATAATCAAACAGCCGAATCTGGTTTAGTGCGCCAAGTTGGCTTTCACAGAGCGACAATGTACCATCGAGACCCGGATTACTTCTAGGCGATAAAGTGACCGTTACCGCAAGACGACCCGTACTTTCGCATGGCGGATCGGTAGTCGTTGCATAATAGGTTTGCCCGTTTACAAGTGGAGTATTGACATTCAGCGGTGATGTTGCAGTTGGTGTCAGATACCAATTATTATCGCCGCTGGCATTAAGATTAGCGATGGTGGGTGGACTCAGTGGGTTTTCGCAAAAAATCTGATTTGCAGGTCCCGTTGGTGTTGGTACGATGCCGACATTTACAAATTGCGGATGGCGAGACGTTTCACACCCGGTTTCGGGATTAGTTTGACTCGCATAGTAGATCGTTCCATCAATCAAAACTGTATTGGGGTCAAGCGCAGTACCACCGGATGGAGTTGTATACCATCTAATGTTGTTTCCAAAAACTTCAAGCAAACCAATAACCGCTTCTCCGGGAGTTGGTCGGCAGACTCCGCCAAAAGGCGATCCAACCGGCGGACCGTAAATAGTTACGACAACGCGAATCCGGCTGCCACAATTTCCTTGCGAATTGTCGACGAAATAGTCTTCGCCATTGACTAAAACGGTTGATAACGATAAAGGCGTCGTTGACGTTGCGGTTGCGTACCATGAAATTCCCGATCCGGCATCAACCGCAGACAGACTTGCGACTGTGGGTGATTCCAAATCGCAAAAAGATTGGGTATCATCTAAAACTGTCGGGCATTGTGCATTCGCGATAAGCGCACTTCCAAAAAAAAGCATGCATATTAAAACGAATTTCATTCTACAGAAAGTAATTATTTCCATAAGCACCGAAGTTGCACTTTTATAAATCCAGAAGCCTTAGCACTCACCTTTGGATACTTACACGGTTCTTAGAAACATTGCCCAAAGTTGAAACAACCTTCAATTTCCCCTGTCCTATGCAAGCACTATATTAACTAATTTACAAGGCTAGATAATAATGTATTTTTATTAATTATGAACAAAGTCATTAACACTAAAATGTTAATTTTTGACTACTCGTCAGTAACTGATTCGAGGTTGTAGACTACGATCACATCGGGATGATTGATGTATAATTGTTTGCGATAGTTTTGCTTTTTCCGAGTAATCAGCGATATCGTAAACTTCACGCCATCAGCATCTTGGCAAATAAACGGATAGATAATATCAGTATCGTTTTCTTCGCGTTTGCCATAGGTCGTAATCGTGTATAACTGAACCTCTTGCGAGTAGATAACGATCCTATTTTTGTTGGTATCGATGGTTCCGACAAGTTTCGCATCCTGAAGATCTGACCATTTGCCCCAAGTTCCGCGCGGTGTTTTCTCCATTACGCTGAAATTTTTAGTGGTCAATTTATATGATTGCGCTGTAGCGGATTCCATTCCAAACACGGCAAGTACCAACAGCAGAATTAATTTGAGTAATTTCATCTAGAATTTTATTTGTGCGATTTCTTTTTGTGCGATTTCAAATTCGCTGATAATATCCGAAATAATTTCAGCTGCGGGTTTAATTTCGTCGATAAGTCCGGCAATTTGCCCGATTTCAAGTTCACCTTCGATCAAGTCACCTTCAAACATTCCGCGTTTGGCTCGTGCGCGTCCTAAATGTTTTTTGAGGTCGTCAACCGAAGCACACTGAGAATACAATTGCTGAATATCTTGATAGAATTTGTTTTTGACCAACCGCACCGGAGCTAATTCTTTTAGCGTTAGTTGCGTATCACCTTCGCCCATTTTAACGATCAAATCCTTGAAATTTTGATGCGACGACGATTCTGTTGAAGCTGCAAACCGGCTCCCGATTTGTACGCCATCTGCGCCAAGCGACATTGCGGCCATCATCGATCGACCTGTTGCGATTCCGCCCGCAGCGATTAACGGAACAGTGATTTCCCGACGAACCATCGGAATCAGCGTTAGTGTTGTAGTTTCGTCCCTGCCGTTGTGTCCGCCAGCTTCAAAACCTTCAGCGACAATAGCATCTACGCCAGCCTGCTCTGCTTTTTGGGCAAATTTCGCGCTACTTACCACATGAACAACCGTAATTCCGTGATCTTTCAAATGCTGAGTCCATGTCTTCGGATTTCCAGCCGACATAAAGACTACCGGCACTTTCTCTTCGATAATGATCTGGATGATTTCCTCGACATTTGGATACAGCATCGGAACATTGACGCCAAAAGGTTTATCGGTTGCAATTTTGCATTTTTTAATGTGCTCCCGCAAAACATCCGGGTACATTGATCCGGCTCCGATGATGCCAAAACCGCCGGCGTTACTGACAGCGCTTGCCAATTTATAGCCGCTGTTCCAAATCATTCCGCCTTGAATAATTGGATATTTAACGTTAAGTAGCTTTGAAATACTATTCATTTACTGGCCTTAATTTTTTAGAATTTTACCCGTTTTGCCTCCTTTAGCCGAATTGATGCGGTAGAAATAGAGTCCGCTTGTCAGCGATTCAACGTTTATCGAGGTTTCGCCCAGTCTCAGCTTTTGCTCAATTACACGTTTGCCGAGTGAATCAAAAATGGAGATCGTTGCTTTTTCAACCGAAGCATTAGTTGTAATTTGAAACACATTGTCGACCGGATTCGGGTGAACTATAAAAGTGTCGCTTTCATTTTCGGCGACAGTCATTGCCATTTCAAGTGCGGTTGCAAAGTTGGGAATTCCGTATCCCAAATATATATTCGGATTTGAATAAAGATGTGCCGATTGCTTGACGATTTGCATCAACTGAAGATTTGTCATATCCGGAATCGCCTGCCAAAGTGATGCGATCATTCCGGCCATAATCGGTGAGGCGAAAGATGTTCCGCTGGCCAAAGAGATATTTCCCGACGCATTTGCAACGGTGGCCGATTGACCCTTTGCCGCAATGTCGGGTTTAATCCGACCATCTGAGCTCGGTCCTATTGAACTAAATGTCGCATAGGTACCGGTTGCAGTTACTGCTCCAATTGCCAAAGCAAAAGTAGCATCAGCAGGAACAGAGACATGTGGATTTGGCGTACTACCAGAATTTCCAGCGGAAACTACCACAATCATTCCGCGTGAAAATGCCACATTTGCCCCTTTTGAAGAATAAGCGGTTGTGCCGTTCAAATCCTCATACGTGTAACTGTAGGCCGGATTATCATATGTAAAATACCCCAATGACGTATTGATGACATCGACACCCAGACTATCCGCCATCTCAGCAGCTTCAACCCAATACGATTCCTCAACCGGGTTTTCAGAATTAACATCTTCGGTGATAAACAAATAATATGACGCATCGGGCGCGGTACCAACCAATTGATCGGCAACATAGCCACCCATTGTCGACAAAACGCTTGTGCCGTGAGAACCGCGCGTATAAATTTCGGTGTTTCGGTCAACAAAATTATAACCGCCCAAGATTTTATTGTCGTCACGTAAACGCTGAAAAGGCGCCTGCGAATCGACACCCGGAAAACCGGCATCCATTACGGCAATTATTTTACCCGAGCCCGTGTAATTTTGTTGGTGAAGCAAATGTCCATTGAGCATTTCGACCTGATTTGCCGAATTTCCATACGGAAGTTGACCAACGGCCGACGATGTTCGTTTTGCTTTTCGTGCCGTGGTTTTATCTTGACTGTTGTTAAGCGATCTGTCGGCAAAAACAACCGATTCGACAAAAGAAAGCAATTGCAAGTTAGTTATTGCGTCAACAGAACCGCGAACGTGAATCGAGTTTAGCCATTTCGATTTTGCTTTTACCTCGATACCGGGAGTTGCCGCAATCTGATCAATATACGGCTGATGCACAGGAACATCTTTAGAATCGAGCGGAATTCCCTGTGTTGCCCGACGATCGATTGCCCGTTGCGATAACATTTGTAGCGGATCTTGAAGATATGTTTGCGCATCAGGTTTCCCTGTAAAGTAAATCCACGCATCTTGCTGTCCGAAAAACAAGACCGGAACCAGCAAAAGAATTGCAGTTGCAAGCGTTTTCATAGTTACCATAATTAGTCGCCTAAATTATGAAATAACTCCTGAACCAACTAATTCCTCGCCTATATTCCACGCCACGAACTGGCCGGATGTAACGGCTGATTGTGGCTCATCGAATGCAATGTAAAGTCCGCTTTCAAACTGATAGAGCGTTGCTTTTTGAAGCGGTTGGCGATATCTGATTCGCGCCATTACGTCCATCGAACCACCATTTTGCAGCGCAAGGTCGGGTCTTACCCAATGAACTTCGCTTTGCTCGATAAATATTGCCGATTTGAAAAGTCCGGGATGCGCACTACCCTTTCCGGTATAGATCGCATTTTGGTCGACGTTGGTTGAAATGATAAATAATGGTTCGGTTGTTCCTCCCACATTCAATCCCTTTCGCTGGCCATTGGTAAAATAATGAGCACCCTGGTGTTTGCCCACTACAGTTCCCATTTCGGGTGTGTAATCGATGCTTTTTGCCTGGAACTGCAGTTTCTCTTCAAGCGATTGAAATTCGGGCTGCGATTGCGCATATACCGGATGATTTCGATCGACCTCGAAGATTAAACCTTCCTTGGGCTGAAGTTTTTGTTGAAGGAATTCCGGAAGACGTACTTTTCCGATAAAACACAAACCTTGCGAATCGCGTTTTTCGGCTGTAATCAAACCTTGCGCCGCAGCAATTTCACGCACTTCCGGCTTTGATAATTCACCGATCGGAAATAGCGCTTTAGCCAACTGTTCCTGAGAAAGCTGACATAAAAAGTACGACTGATCCTTGTTGTTATCAACGCCGGCGAGCAATTGATATGCTTTTTGACCGTTGATCTCCGTTTCGCCTTTTCGGCAATAATGACCTGTGGCAACATAATCCGCACCGAGACTTAGTGCGATTTTCATGAAAACGTCAAATTTAATCTCGCGATTACAGAGAACATCGGGATTCGGCGTTCGGCCTTTCTCATATTCATTGAACATGTAATCGACGATTTTTTCCTTGTATTGCTCGCTAAGATCAACCGTTTGAAACGGGATTCCAAGTTTTTCGGCAACCAATAATGCATCATTACTATCTTCCAGCCACGGACACTCGTTCGATATCGTTACCGAGTCGTCATGCCAGTTTTTCATAAAAAGACCAATCACTTCATAGCCTTGTTGCTGCAGCAAGTACGCCGCCACACTCGAGTCTACTCCGCCTGATAGTCCAACGACTACTCGTTTCATTCTATTATTTCCTTTCTTTTGTTGTATCAGTTTTTTTTCGCTGTAGCGGATATTTCTCCCGAACTTTCAGCTTTCCTCCTTCATAAAATTCCCAATAGCCCTTTTTCTGACCACCAACATAATTTCCTTTTGAAGCGATATTGCCGTTGCCTTCGCGATAGACGGCCGGGCCTTCAGGTTGATCGTCTTTGTAGGTGACTTCCTCAAGAACAGTTCCGCTGATCGCATATCGTTTATAAGGACCGGATCTGATTCCGTTTTTGTACATAGCTTCTTCAGCAATTTTACCATCGGGATAAAACACCGTTCGTTTGCCGTCGAGTTTGCCGTTTTTGTAGGTTTCGGTCGACATGAGTTGCTTTGAATTCTTGTGATAGAATTTCCACAGTCCATCGTATTGTTTTTTCACCACATTGCCTTCGCTGACAACGTTTTTTTGTTGGTCAAAAAATTTGGTATACGCCGAATTGTTGCCTTTTGAGAAATCGCGAGTCGCAATGACGGTTGCGGCTTTGGTATCGTCGTAAAAAGTAAAAATACCGGTTTCCTTACCGTGTTCAAAAACACCTTCATACTTAACCCGATTTGATTCAGGATAATACCCTTTCCACAATCCGTGCTTTTGACCCTTGTTATCTAAACGATTGATTTCCGATTGCGCGTGCGAAAAGCAAAACACTAAGGTCAGGACAAGCGAAAAAACAGTTTTCATGCGAGGGAATTTTATACTATAACTTTTCAAATGTGGATTTATTTTTTGACGATGCAAAATTAGTTATTTAATACCTAGCAGCCTAAAATTGCACCTCAAAGAAATTTTGTTTAAGTTTTCTTAAATTTTCATAAACAAAACTATCTTGTTGTAAATTAGCTATGAACAATAAAAAATTAATCATGAAAAAAACCTCGAACTATTTTGCGATGGGAGCCTTAGTGCTTGCCTCATTATTTACCGTCTCATGTGATGACGACGATGACAACAACGGCAACAACAATCAGACGATTGCGGAGATTGCTGTTGGCAATGACAATTTAAGCGTTTTAGTTGACGCTTTGAATCGCACCGGACTCACCGCAACATTAGATGGGAGCGGAAGTTACACTGTTTTTGCACCGACAAATCAGGCGTTTAACAGCTTCTTACAAGCAAATGGATTTGCAAATGTTGAAGCTGTTCCGGTAGCTACATTGCGTGAGATTTTGCTGAATCACGTTATGACAACCGAAAACATGTCGTCTTCGCTAACTACAGGTTATGTTAAAACCATGGCAAAAGGTTCAGCGTCTTCAACCAACACGTTGAGCATGTTTATCAACACTTCAAGCGGCGTGGTTCTAAACGGCGGAACAAGCAATGGCGGTGCTAATGTGACTACGGCCGACATTGACGCAAGCAACGGTGTGGTTCATATTGTAAATGGCGTAATCGGATTGCCGACTGTTGTAAACCACGCGATAGCAAATCCGAATTTTAATGGTTTGGTCATGGCTTTGACCAGAGCCGATCAACCTCACTTTGCCGGAATTCTAGGCGGAACAGGTCCGTTTACCGTTTTTGCTCCAAGTAACGGTGCATTTAACAGCTTGGTAACCGAGTTATCGCTGAATTCGATTGACGACGTGCCGCAAAGTGTCCTTGAAAATGCATTGAAATACCACGTGATTGCGGGATCGAACGTATTGTCGGCGCAATTAACCAACAACATGATGGTTACGACATTCCAAGGTCAGCAGTTTACGGTTGAATTGCCATCGAGCGGTCCGCAGATCAAAGATGCGAACAACCGAATTTCCAGAATTACAACTGTAGACGTTCAAGCTTCGAACGGCGTGGTTCATGCAATTGATAAAGTATTATTGCCAGGTTCTTAAATTTCTCTCAATTAGTAGGAAGTAGCCCCTTTTTCTGGGGCTATTTTTTTTGTTTATACCGATCGCTGAATAGGAATCGATACTTGCGTTAGGGATGGCAGCAAGGTGCCGTGCACCGCGAACAGCCCGGCGGCGGCGAGCAGAAGTTTGAAGTTTAGACAATACATTACGCCGACGCAACGCCCAAAAAAAAAAGCTCCCGAATTGGAAGCTTTTTACTAATTTAAAATTGAATCTACTTTCTATTTTTTGCTTTAATTGCTTTTTGAGCTTCGGCTTGCTCCATCATTTCGGCCATTCGTTTCTGGAATTTACTTTGTGTTTTTGGCTTGAGTTTATTTTCCTGAATTTTTGCATGGATCTTGTCTTCATCGACCACGTATTTCTTGATGACCACCATGATAGCGATGGTTACAAGGTTGGAAATGAAGTTGTACAAACTTAGTCCGGATCCGTAATTGTTGAAGAAAAACAACATCATTAGCGGCGAAACATAAATCATAATTTTCATGATTTTCCCCATATCCGGCATGCCTTCCTGTGGTGGTTGGCTCATTGCCTGATCGCCGGTTGTCATTTTCATGTAGAAGAAAATTGCAACAGCCGCAAGTATCGGGAATAAACTAACGTGAGCACCGTAGAATGGAATTTTAAACGGAAGATCGAGGATTGAATCGTAAGATGATAAATCGTCTGCCCAAAGGAAAGCTTTTTGACGAAGCTCGATTGCCGATGGGAAAAACTGGAAGGATGCGTACATGAACGGCAACTGGATCAGTGCGGGAATACAACCAGCCATTGGATTTACACCGGCTTTACCATAAAGCTTCATGGTTTCCTGCTGACGTTTCATCGGATCTTTACTGAATTTCTCGTTGATCTCGCTGATTTCAGGTCGGAGTACTTTCATCTTCGCCTGTGAAAGGAAAGATTTGTAAGTAATAGGCGACATGATAATCTTGATGATAATCGTAAAGAGGATAATGGCGAGACCGTACATAATGTATGAACTCAAGAATCCAAACACCGGGATAAATATAAATTTGTTGATCCAGCCGAAAATTCCCCAACCTAGCGGGATAATTTCATCCAGATTTTTATCATATTTTGTTAAAATCTTGTAATCGGCAGGTCCGAGATACCAGCTCATTTTATAGTCGACTTCGCCATTTTTGAACGCAAGGGGAACCTGAGCGCGGAATTGCTTGGTGAATGTCGTATCTACGTCTTCGTCCTCAACCAGATCGTGTGAAAAAAGTTCGGCTTTTTTGAACGGGGTTTCGGTGAGTAAGATCGAAGCGAAGAAATGCTGTTTGAATGCGATATAGGTTACGTCTTCGGCGGTAGTTGATTTATTTTCACCTTGTCCGATGTAGTCGTCTTTGCCACCTTCGTATTCGTAAACAACTTCAGCATATCTGTTTTCGTAGCTGATCGATTTTTCGTTTCGGAATGCTTTTAAGTTCCAATCCAGGTTTAGCGGTTGGTTGGTATTTAAAACTTTTGCCAATCCCATTGACCGAACATCGAAATCAACCATGTAGTTCTTTGGTTTAAGAACATAGCGGTATTCGAGATACTGATCTTCGCCGGCCTTTAATCTCATGCTAAGAACCTGATCGTCACCTTCTTTTGAAAGTGTTGGTTGGAAAAACAGGTCTTTAGTTTCCAGAGTGCGATTATCGCGGGTGCGAAGTTCGATGTTCAGATTCGCATTGTTATCGGCGATCAGTTTTACGAGTTGATCGTTTCCGCGTTCGAATTTGGTAAAATTCTTAAGAGTAGCCTCAGTGATAAAACCACCTTTATTTGAAATCGTCAAGCGGATGACTTCGTTTTCAAGAACAGTTTCAGTGTCGTTTGCTGAAGCCAATGAACCTGAATAGGCGAAATCACCTAACGATTTTCGCAAGTGGATCTGCTTTAGGGAATCTGCCACGGTTGTATCGACAGCTTTGAAAGTGCTTTCGGTTGTGGCATCGATGATCTTTTTTTGATCAACCGATTTCTCCGTTTTTTGTTTTGCCAGATCTTCCTCGGACGGGGAATTCTGATACATGATGTATGCGAAAATTCCGAACAGTAAAATAAAGCCGATTATTGAATTGAGGTCTAACTTCTTTTGCTCCATTATTTATTGATTGTTTTCCTGCGTTTCGGCAGTTTTAGTTCTTTTTGCGTCGACTGTTGCGGCAACAAAGCCAACAAACAGCGGATGCGGACTGGCAACCGTACTCTTATATTCCGGATGGTATTGTACTCCGATGAAAAACGGGTGATTTTTTATTTCAACGATTTCCACAAGACCGGTATCGGGGTTGATTCCGCTTGAGATCAGTCCTGCTTTTTCGAGTTCGTCGGCATAATCACCGTTGTATTCATAACGATGGCGGTGACGCTCCTGAATTTGCGGCTGGTTGTAAATTGAATACGCAAGCGATCCTTCCGTAAGGTCGCATTTCCACGAACCTAATCGCATGGTTCCACCCTTTTCGGTGATGGTTTTTTGCTCTTCCATCAAATCGATCACGGCATGAGATGTTCCGGAATCCATTTCAGTCGAATTCGCATCGGCGTAACCCAAAACATTTCTGGCAAATTCGATGACGGCCATTTGCATTCCGAGGCAGATTCCGAGAAAAGGAATATTATTCTCACGCGCATACTTAACCGTTTCAACCTTACCTTCTATTCCGCGACCGCCAAATCCGGGCGCGACAACAATTCCGTCAAGATCCCGTAGTTTTTCGTGCGCTGTAGCAGAATCGATATATTCCGAATGAACAGAAACAACATTAACTTTCGTCTCGTTAGCGGCACCTGCGTGGATGAAAGCCTCGAGAATCGATTTGTATGAATCCTGAAGTTCGACGTATTTTCCGATTAAGCCGATATTGACAACGTGCTTTGGATTTTTTAAGCGGTGAAGAAAAACGTTCCAATTTTTAAGGTCGGGCGTGTTTTTCTTTGGAAGATTTAATTTTTCGAGTGCCACGATATCCAATCCTTCTTCAAGCATCAGATTTGGCACTTCGTAAATTGTTGATGCGTCGATTGATTGAATGACGGCTTCACGTTTCACATTACAGAACAAGGCGAGTTTCTGACGAAGTTCGTCTGAAATTTCGTGCTCGGTGCGACAAACCAAAATATCAGCTTTGATTCCGCTTTCCATTAATGTTTTAACTGAGTGTTGTGTCGGTTTGGTTTTGAGTTCGCCGGCAGCGGCCAAAAATGGCACAAGTGTCAGATGGACCACAATTCCGTTTCCTTCGCCAAGTTCCCAGATTAATTGACGCACTGATTCAATGTAAGGTAACGATTCGATATCGCCTACCGTTCCGCCAATTTCAGTAATGACGATATCATAATCACCGGAATTGCCCAAAAGCTGCATCCGTTCTTTGATTTCGTTGGTGATATGGGGAACAACCTGTACCGTTTTTCCCAGAAATTCGCCGCGGCGTTCTTTCTCGATTACCGAAAGATAAACCCGGCCGGTAGTTACGTTATTTGATTGCGAGGTTGGCACATTGAGAAAACGCTCGTAATGACCAAGGTCGAGATCAGTTTCGGCACCGTCGTCGGTTACAAAACATTCGCCGTGTTCATACGGATTTAGCGTTCCCGGATCGACGTTAATATAAGGATCGAACTTTTGAATGGTTGTCCGATAGCCCCGTGCCTGTAATAATTTTGCCAGCGAAGCCGCGATGATGCCTTTCCCGAGAGAAGACGTAACGCCGCCTGTAACAAAAATATACTTGGTTTGATTCATTGCAATTGTTGTTGTAGTTGTGTTGTAGTTGTGTAAAAAAACGTGGCAAAAGTACAAAAAATAATTCGGTAAAGTGCGGATTTCAAAGCGACTTAAATTTTATCTAATGATAAAACAAAACAGGCAGTCTTTCGAAAATCGCTACTTTCTCGGGGCCGGATACTTGTATTTGATATTGCGAATAAGCGACTCGAGTCCGTTGAGCTTTAGTTCATAGACCAATTGCAACTGTTTGCCGAGCGTTCCGGCCGGAAAGCCTTTATTGCTGTACCAAACCACGTAGTATTCAGGAAGATCGATAAGATAACGCCCTTCGTATTTTCCGAAAGGCATTTTGGTGTGTGCTAGTTTGATTAAAAACTCCTGCTGACTTTCCACTGATTATTGCCAGTTGAAAGTAACGGCTTTTTCGATATCCGAATGTAAGCTTAAATAAACCGGACACGTTTTGGCGGCCCGCTCAAGAATTTGCTTTGATTTCTCATCCACAACGGTTTTCATGTGAAACACGATTTCGATTTTGGAAATCATTCGCGGATCGGATTGCATGTGTTTGGTGACATCAGCAGTCGAGTTTGCCAAATCGATTCCGAGTTGCGCGGCTTTGATTCCCATGATCGTAAACATGCATGTTGCCAATGCGTTTGCTACGGCGTCGGTTGGCGAGAAGGCTTCACCTTTGCCATTGTTGTCAAGTGGCGCATCGGAGATAACGGTATCGCCTGAATTGTTATGAACTGACGACGTCCGGAGATCGCCGAGATAAGTTACTTCTGATGTCATTATTTGGCTTCAGTTACTGATAAATCTTCCTCGAATTGCAAGATGTAAACACCTTTGTTGATGTGACCGCCAGCGGGATTTTGTCGGTAGTCGAACTTGCTCTCGATCTGCTCGGTTTGGTCTTCTTCAGCCGATTGTGAAAAGCTTTTTTGTTGCGATAATCTCAAAAGTGTGTCGAATGTGACATCAAACCCGCGAACCGCATACTGACTTGGTAAAATTTTGTTTTCACGACGATACGCATCGTTGAATCGGTGTGCTTCAGGCGAATTGTTTTCGCGGATTAACGAAGGGTACAAAAGATTCAAAATCGTTAATCGCTTCATCGAAATTTCCTCGAAATCCAAAGTTTCGTTTTGCTCCATGATGACGAGTTGAATATCGTAACTTGCTGATTCTGTCAGCAGCACATTTGTCGTACTGAGGATTAGTCCGGTTTTTTCGGAATCAAGAACCACATAGTTCTTACGACCTTTAACCAACATTCCTTTTAACTTTTCAGGTAGAATGTTTCCGTTTTCGTCAAGTTGCGTAAACAAGGCCTGTGGATAATTATCTTTGATAAAATTGCGATTTGATTCACGTTTCGGACCGCTCACAACAATAATATTTCCGCCTTTTGACATCATGTAATCGAACACAGCGCCTTTGGTATATTCTACCGGCGGAATCGCCTGATACAGATTTTTGTAATTTTTACCTTTATCTTTTGAAAGTGGTGAGATCACAGCAACGCTATCTTTTTCAAGAAGTTGAGCAGTTTTATCGGCGTGTTCCTGATAGAAAGGCCCGATGACAGCATTAAACGTATTGAGTTCGTTGCGACGAATGATTTCGGCCACATTCGAATTCGTGCGAGTTTCTCCTGAATCAAATATCTGAACGTCTACGTTGAGTCCGAGTGTTTTTGCTGAATCGATTGCCATCAAGGCACCCGAATAGAAATCCAGTGTCATATTTAAAAACGCATCCGATTTAAAACGTTCAGCAAGCGATTTAGACGAGTCGCTTTCGATTCGCGCCAAATTAAACGGCACCAAAAGAGCGAGTTTCTTACGATCTCCACGGTAAATTGTTTGCGTCAAATCTTTGAAACCACGTCCGCCACTGATTACCATCGATCCGCGACCCGGAACTTTTAGGATCATGCCAACTTTCAGCCCATCTTTTAACGACGGATTCAAACGGATAAGTTCAGCTTCTGAAATCCCGAGCGATTGCGTTAAACTGAAAATAGTTTCTTTTGGTTTGACCTCGTAGTTGGCGTACCCTTGTCTGATCGGAGTTGTCGGACTTGGCGAATCAACGATAGTTGACCCGGAAGTATTGGTGTAAATTGTCAGTTTATAACCTACGGGAAGTGATTCTTTGATTCCCGGATTTTGAGCTTCGAGTTCGGCAACAGTAATTCCGTATTTTTTAGCAATTCCAAATTTGGTTTCACCTGATTCTACGATGTGAATGACCGGGTCTCCTTTTTTGGCTAAAGCCGAATTTGCGTTTGAAGTTGGAGTGGCAGCAGTTGCCGCAACAAGATTTGACGCTGTTGACGCCTGTTTTTTAATCACTAAAACCTGCCCGATTTGGAGTCCGCTTTCAACCGCCGGATTCATCGCTTTTAATTGGTCGACAGTAAGGTTGTAGGTTTTGGCAATGCCGTACAAAGTTTCCTTGGGTTGAACATGATGAGTTGACGAAGACGTTGATGCTAAAGCGTTTGAAGACGATGGAATGTTTAACACATCACCTATTTTCAATCCGTCCTGCGTTCCGGGATTTAACCGATAAATGTCATGCGGCGTGATCTTGTACATTTGAGAAATCCGCGTAACCGTTTCTCCCTGAACGACAGTGTGTTTTTTTGTGCTTTGAGCGGACAAGAAGACCGAAAAAAGCAAACACAATAAAACTCCGACTGCATGTATATACTTCTTCATATTTTTTATTTTTTTCCTTTCGAGGAATGTTCAACCCGGGATTCTATTGCTTTTACTCCCACTCTATCGTTGCGGGTGGTTTCGAGCTGATATCGTAAACAACGCGGTTCACGCCTTTAACTTTATTGATAATATCATTTGAAACCTTCATCAGGAATTCATACGGAAGATGAACCCAATCGGCAGTCATGCCATCGGTTGATTCAACTGCGCGCAAAGCGACAACTTTTTCATAGGTTCTTTCATCGCCCATGACTCCAACGCTATCAACCGGAAGTAAGATTGCGCCGGCTTGCCAAACCTTGTCATAAAGTCCCCAAGAGCGTAGTCCATCGATGAAAACCGCATCAACTTCCTGCAAGATACGAACTTTTTCCAAGGTAATTTCGCCGAGAATTCGGATCGATAATCCAGGTCCGGGGAACGGATGGCGACCAAGAAGTTCAGGGTCGATACCGAGAGTTGCCCCAACGCGGCGAACTTCATCTTTGAATAACATCCGAAGTGGTTCTACAATTTTTAGTTTCATAAAATCAGGCAAACCACCCACATTATGATGCGATTTTATAGTTGCCGACGGACCATTAACCGATATCGATTCGATTACATCAGGGTAAATTGTTCCCTGAGCGAGCCATTTTACATCTTCCAGTTGATGCGCTTCATCGTCGAAAACTTCGATAAAACATTTTCCGATTGCTTTTCTTTTAAGCTCAGGATCTGAGATTCCTGCCAACGCCGACATAAAACGATCGGTTGCGTCGACACCTTTAACATTCAGGCCCATGTCTTTATACTGATGCAAAACATTTTCAAACTCGTTTTTGCGAAGCAGTCCGTTGTTGACAAAAATGCAATATAGATTTTTACCGATGGCTTTGTTTAGCAAAACTGCGGCTACAGTCGAATCGACACCGCCTGATAGTCCGAGGACCACTTTATCGTCTTGAAGTGTTGCTTTTAGATCACCGACAACTTCTTCGACAAATGCGTTTGGTGTAAAATTTTGCGGCACATGCGCGATTTTGACCAGGAAATTCTCAAGCATTTGCTTGCCGTCGGTTGAGTGAAAAACTTCCGGATGATATTGGATCGCGTAGGTTTGCTCGCCTTCGATGCGATAAGCGGCATTTTCGACATCGTGCGTACTTGCAATTTTGATTGCATTGGTCGGCAAAAGCTTAATGGTATCGCTGTGCGACATCCAAACCTGTGAATCCTGAAGTACGTTGTAAAAAAACTCCTCGCCTTCCTTAATATAGGAAAGACGCGCCCGACCATATTCGCGGGTTGCTGAAGGTGCGACCTCGCCTCCGTGGAAATGAGCGAGGTATTGCGCTCCGTAACATACGGCCAGAAGCGGAAGTTTTCCGCGGATCTGCGACAAATCAGGATGTGGCGCATCGTTGGCCCGAACTGAGAACGGACTTCCGGACAGGATCACAGCCTTGTAGGACGAGAGATCTTCAGGTGGTTTGTTGTAAGGGAAAATTTCGCAAAAGATATTTAATTCGCGAACGCGGCGTGCAATGAGTTGTGTGTATTGCGAGCCGAAATCAAGGATTAGGACGTTGTGTTGCATGCACAAAAATACTTCAATTTTTTAGATTGAAAAGTCGGCGTTGCTAAAATTTTGATAACAGTTGAACGCCAGTAGTCAAGCCCTAGCCCGGATGGAAGCGGATATCCTTTTTTATGCCGAGGCAACGAGGTTAAAAAAGATAGGAGCGAACAGCCGGAAACAGCTTCAAATCATCAATCCTGAATGACTAAAATGGTGGCGCGAAAGCCGGTTGCGAGATTCCAGCGGTTTGAAGCCAGGAGCGTTCCGTCTTCGGAATAGACCTGGAATTCGGCAGTATTGGGACCGGAAGTTCCTTGATTTAGTGCGACGAATTCGATTTTATTGATGCCTTTATTGAGGGTCAGATTGAAGCCTTCGAAACTTGAATCGAGCAACACGCCGCCGCGCATGACAGTTTCATTGACAAAAATCCGAATGACATCGCCGTCGGGATATTCGTGGTCGCGGTACTGAATACGCACGGTTTTACCACCGGTTCGTACTTCGCCAAAACTTTGATTCTTGCGGATTGCGGTTGCAACTTCGCCGTTTTTCTTGTTTAATTTATCAACAACACGATCTCCGGGATTTTGAAAAACCTGAGGTTTGCCGAAATTGCTGTTTATCTCGGGCGTTGCAAGGGATCCCGGACGTTTGAAATTATCGTCGAAAATCGAGGGACTGACGTCTAAGGTCGATGAAGGTTCAGCCGATTTTGGTGCATCAGGAATGACAAGGCCACTACCCGGCGGGGCTTTTACGACACCGGCACCCGAATCAGGTTGGGCATGCAAAGTTGCACTTAACAGCAAAACGGCGATGAAAGTAAGACCTTTAAACACAGATGACGTCACAATTACGATTTTTGCAAATTTAAACATTTACCTTAATAAACTTTTTGCGGTGGTATTTATTGCGTTGGTTGCGGAGTGATTTGCCGAGTAAAAATAAATGAAAAATAAGTACCTTCGCCAGATATGAATGAAATTGAGATTGAACTTGTAAAGGATCTGCTATCAGAACCTAAGAAGATTGTTATAATTCCGCATCGAAGTCCGGATGGCGACGCGATGGGATCGACACTTGCCCTACATCATTTTTTGAGAAAGATCGGACAGCAGTCGCAGGTCATCGCGCCAAATGAATTTCCTCATTTTTTAGACTGGTTGCCGGGTTCTGACCATGTTTTGGTTTTTGAAAAAGAGCGCGAAAAAACGACTGAGATTTTAAAATCGGCTGATTTGATTTTTGTATTGGATTTCAATGCGCTTCATCGAACCGGCGATATGGAACAGGTTTTAAACAAACTTTCGGTGCCGTTCATCATGATCGACCATCATCAAAAACCGGATAATTTTGCGGCGGTAACTTTTTCTGACACAAGCGCGGGATCGACATGTGAGATGATTTACAGATTCATTTCATATCTCGATAAAGAAGAACTTATCGACAAGCAAATTGCAGGTTGCATTTATACCGGAATTGTGACTGATACGGGATCGTTTAGATTTCAGAGCACCACGTCTGAAACTCATAAAATCGCGGCAAAACTAATTGAGCGCGGTGTTGAAAACGGGGTTATTCACAGCAATCTCTTTGACAACAATTCGTATAACAGTCTGCAACTTTTGGGAACGGCACTCAAAAATATGAAAGTGTTGTATGAACACAATGCCTCATATATTACTCTGACTCAGGAAGAACTGGACTCACATAATTATGTTAAAGGTGATACTGAGGGTATTGTAAATTATGGTTTAAGCGTTAAAGGTGTTATTTTTACGGCCATTTTCATCGAACATCGCGACGAAAATATCATTAAAATCTCGCTCCGGTCGAAAGGCGATTTCGACGTCAATCAGTTGGCCAGAGAACATTTTAATGGTGGCGGACATATTAACGCTGCCGGCGGAAAGTCGCATTTAACGATGGATGAAACGATCGCGCGGTTCCTGCAAATCGTGCAAAGCATTGAAATAAAATGAAAATAAAGCTCCAAATACTATCCCTGACCGCACTTGCCATGTTGATGGCCTCATGTTCACAACAGCAACCACAAGCCAGAAAACCGGTTTCATATTCTTCGGGAACGTTTCTTCGCGAATCGGTTGAACGCAACAAAAAATTGATTGCCAGCGAAGAAGATAAAATTGATTCGATTATCAAAAGTGAACCTGCGAATAAATACTATTCCTCAAGCAAAGGTTATTGGTACACCTACCATATTCGGAATGAAAAAGATACACTGCGGCCAAAACGGGGGGACATCGCCTATTTTGACTATGAAGTTAGCGATCTGGATGGAAACGTGATTTATTCGGAAGTACAATTGAAGCCGCAGACTTATTATGTCGATAAGCAAAATATCATGATGGGACTTCGCGACGGTATAAAATTGATGCGGAAGAACGAGCGTGTAACGTTTTTATTTCCTTCACATATCGCTTACGGATATCATGGTGACAACAACAGAATTGGCCATAACGAGCCATTGATGTGTACTGTTACCCTTCACGATTTTGAACCGGAGCCGAAAGTTGCGGATCAACCAGATTCACCTCAACCAACATCTTCCGAATAACTTAAACTTAATGAAAAGACTTTTTCCTTTCCTACTGCTTTTATTGACGCTTTGCGGATGTGAAGACAATTATGCAGATCTTCCTGACGGACTTTACACTGAAATCGAAACCAACAAAGGTAAAATAATTGCGTCCCTTGATTACGAAAAAGCGCCGGTAACGGTTGCCAATTTTATTACGCTAGCCGAAGGAACCAATCCTTTTGTCGCAGATGCTTATAAAGGAAAGCTGTTTTTCGACGGACTGAGTTTTCACCGGGTGATTGCTGATTTTATGATTCAAACCGGCGATCCTGACGGAAATGGCGCAGGCGGTCCAGGTTATAAATTTACAGATGAGATTACTGATTTGAAGCACGATAAACCAGGTATTTTGTCGATGGCAAATGCAGGTCCGGGTACAAACGGCAGTCAGTTTTTCATCACTCATGTTGCAACGCCTCATTTGGATGGTAAACACACGGTTTTTGGGCAAGTGATTGGCGATGGAATGCAGGTTGTCAATTCGGTTGTGATGGGCGATCAGATGAAAGCCGTTCGCATTATCCGCAAGGGTGAAGCCGCAAAAAAGTTTGACGCTTTAAAGGTTTTCAAAAATTATGTGGCTACGGATGAGGAAAATCAGAAGAAAATTGCTGCCGAAGAAGAAGCCAGCCGAAAACTATTTGAACAACAACATTTGGCTTTAAAAGTTGAAAAAGCAGCTTATTTGGCTGATGTTAAACTGAAAGGCCAAAAAACACCGACCGGTTTGCGCTACCGTATTATTTCGAAAGGAAACGGCGGTAAACCAGCTCCGGGATCAATTATCAACATTCAATATTCCGGATATTTGGAGAGCGGCGAATTGTTTGACAGCAGCGTTGATTCGATTGCCCAAAAATTCGGCAAGTACGATCCACGACGTGCGGCAGCCGGAATGTACTCGCCTATTCAGTTTCAAGCGGGACGAAAGGACGGAATGATTCCCGGATTTATTGAAGGGCTTGAAAAAATGTCGATCGGCGACAAAGCGGTAATTTACATTCCAACCCATCTTGGTTACGGACCGCAAGGCGCCGGCAAAGTGATTCCGCCGAATGCAAACCTCTTTTTTGAATTGGAACTTTTACCTGAAAATAAGTAATATCAAATTAAACTATGAAACTAAAAATTGCTTTATTGATGTTTATGGCTTTTACAGTCGGACATGCACAAAAATCTGCCGGCGACGGAATTTTCGCTGAAATGCAAACCAATAAAGGTACGATTACCTTAGCATTGGAATACAAAAAAACCCCGATCACGGTTGCGAATTTTATCGCACTTGCCGAAGGAACCAATCCGGCCGTAGCAGAACAATACAAAGGCAAAAGATTTTACGACGGATTAAAGTTTCATCGTGTAATCGAAAATTTCATGATTCAAGGTGGCGATCCACAGGGAACCGGCGCTGGTGATCCCGGTTATAAATTTAAAGACGAGATCACGGATTTGAAGCACAATCGCGGTGGAATTTTGTCAATGGCAAATGCGGGTCCCGGAACAAACGGCAGCCAATTTTTCATTACACACAAAGAAACCAACTGGCTCGACGGAAAACACACCGTTTTCGGTCATGTAACTTCAGGAATGGACGTTGTGAATTCGATCGGTCAAAACGATGTGATCACTAAAGTGACTATCATCCGAAAAGGCGTCGATGCAAATAGCTTTAATGCAGCCAAAGTTTTTGGTGACTATTATGCAAATAAAGCAGAAGAATTAAAAAAACAAGCTGCAATCGAAGCTCAGGAGAAAAAAGCTAATGAAGCAAAAGCCGCTGTAGCGAAGAAGAAAAATGTCGAGTATATGAAAAAGCTTCGTTCAGAGGCAACTTCGACTGATAGCGGATTGCAATATAAAATTGTCAGCAAAGGAAAAGGCAAAAAGCCTGAAGACGGAACCCAAGTATTCGTACATTATGCGGGTTATCTCGAAGACGGAACTTTATTTGACAGCAGCATTGAGGAAGTTAACCTCAACTACGGAACGTTTGATAAAAATCGCGCGGAGCAAAATGGTTACATGCCATTCCCGTTCACTGCCGGTGCGAAAAGCGGATTAATTCCGGGGTTTTTAGAAACATTGAGTTACATGTCGATCGGCGATAAAGCGGTAGCTTTTATTCCGGCGAAATTAGGTTATGGCGAAAGAGGCGCAGGAAATGTGATTCCGCCGAACACCAACTTGATTTTTGAAATCCAATTGCTCGACGCAATGCCAAAGAAATAAAAAAATAGGGATCTGAAAAGATCCCTATTTTTTTGCTTTAAATGCCCATTCGAATTCGTCTTTGTCGTTGATCATCGCGCCGAGTTCCACTTTTACGACCTCGCCAAACTCTGATTCTAACGTCAGCCAGTTTTGTTCATTATAGTGACTGACTGAAATATCGAATTCTTCTTGTTGCCACGATTTGATGTTGTGCGCTTCAAGTTTGCGTTTTACCTCATCAGGCTGTTTCCCGATAACATTGCTATCAAACAACGACGATTTTGGATTCGCCGTAATAATGTACCCTAATTTAAAATTTTCGTCTTCATAGAACGTCAGGCGCAATTTCTTATCGTAATAAAGCGCAACAATATTATCGTCTTCATCTTCATAAACACGATCAGCGGGGCCATATATTGCTTCAACATCTTTTTGGGTCATCCCGAACAACAGCTCATCGACTCCTTTTCGTGGAATTATTTTCATAACTGATTTTTTAGTACTTACTGAATTTACGAAAAATTAATACTCAAACGCACCAAATTGACTTTTGATAGTCAGTTTAGCCGAATCAGCAGCTTCTACCCTTCCTACGACTTGTGCGTCGATATTAAAACTTTTTGAAATGTTGATGATGTCGGTTGCCAATTCAGCCGGTGCATAGATTTCCATACGATGCCCGCAGTTGAACACCTGATACATTTCTTTCCAATCGGTTTTTGACTGCTCTTGGATCAACTTAAACAACGGCGGCACTTCAAAGAGATTATCTTTTATCACATGCAGATTATCAATAAAATGCAACACTTTGGTCTGAGCGCCTCCACTGCAGTGGATCATACCGTGAATTTCTGTCGGCGAATATTTTTCAAGTATTTTTTTGATCACCGGAGCATAGGTTCGGGTTGGCGATAAGACCAACTTTCCGGCATCTAACGGCGAATCAGCTACGGCATCAGTCAATTTGATTTGTCCGGAGTAAACAAGATCAGACGGAACCGCCGAATCAAAACTTTGCGGATATTTCTCAGCAAGCGATTTTTCAAAAACATCATGTCGGGCAGATGTCAATCCGTTGCTTCCCATTCCGCCATTATATTCTTTTTCGTAAGTCGATTGGCCAAACGACGCCAAACCGATAATTACATCGCCGGCTTTGATCCGGGAGTTGTCGATCACCTCGTTGCGTTTCATTCTAGCAGTTACCGTTGAATCGACAATAATGGTTCGAACAAGATCGCCCACATCCGCAGTTTCGCCGCCGGTTGAATGAATTTCGACGCCGTATGTTCCCAGTTCTTTGATCAATTCCTCGGTGCCGTTGATGATCGCCGACAAGACTTCAGCCGGAATCAAATTCTTATTCCGCCCAATTGTCGATGAAAGCAAAATATTGCTTGTTGCTCCAACGCATAAAAGATCATCAATATTCATGATCAATGCATCCTGAGCAATGCCTTTCCAAACCGAAATATCACCGGTTTCGCGCCAATACATATAGGCGAGCGACGATTTTGTTCCGGCGCCATCGGCATGCATGATAATGCAATATTCGGGATCGTTGGTTAAATAATCTGGGATGATTTTGCAAAACGCTTTGGGAAACAAGCCTTTATCAATATTTTTAATGGCTTGATGCACGTCTTCTTTAGATGCTGATACGCCTCGTTGTGCATATCGCTTTCCGGAATCCTGACTCATAAAATTTAGTTGTGTTGCTGCAAAGATAGTCAGTTATCCGACAAGGCAAGGCGCGCGAATAAAACTACTTTAATTTTCGACGATCAAAATCTCAACCCGGCGATTTTCATCGGCCTGAGCTTCGGTTTTTTCAGGGATCGGATGAATTGGTTTTGTAATTCCAAATCCCTTGTACGACAAGCGGTCGCGGGAAATTTTGTTGCGGATCAGAAAGTTAAAAACAGCTTTCGCCCGCGCGGTGGAAACATCATTTGAATCTTCCTTCAGCTGACAACAAATATGACCCTGAATTTCGATTTTGAGATTCGGGTTTTCCTCCATAATGCATAAAAGTTCATTCAGCGTGGGTTCAGATCTTGGAACGATTCGCGGCGAATTATTAAAAAAGTGAATGTTTTGCAGTTTGATTTTATCACCTTTCTTTGCTTTTGAAACCTGTGACGAAAGCGAATTCGGATCGACAGGCGGCTGAATCTTATCATAAATGACAACCACTTTTCGGTTTGCAGCCTGATCCGGATTTTGTTTAAAATCTTCGCCGAAACCTCTGAGTTCATAACCGTCTTTAATGCGAACTTTTTTGTCAGATAAATACTCAAATACGGCATCAACTCTTTTAAACGACAACGTATCGTTATAGCTGTTTGAACCTTTCCAGTCGCAATAGCCGTAAATCCTGGAAACTTCTACCTGCGAATTATCGGCGAAGGCCAAATCAAGAGCCGTCATGGCGTTCTTGGTCAACTCGAATTTGTCGAATTCAAAAAACACTTCTATCCGCTCTTGCGCGGAAGCAACATTGACAAAAAACAAAAAGATGACGATCCTGTAAATCATGACCCTGGATTTAATTTTCGACAATCAATATTTCAACACGACGATTCGCAGCCCGCTCGGCTTCGTTCTTTTCAGGAATCGGAAACTTGGGTTGCGTACTTCCAAAACCTTTATACGACAATCTGCTTTTGCTGATCTTATTCGACACCAAAAAGTTGTAAATTGCTTTTGCACGCTGAGTCGACAAATCTGTTCGATCATGCGGCATGCAACATAAATGACCTTGAATTTCAACTTTTAGCCTTTGATTGTCCTGAAGCACGATCAGAAGTTCGTATAGCTTAGGACGCGATTCCGGCAAAATTGCAAACGTATTGATCCTAAAGTTGAGATCTTCCAGTTTTAACATCTCGCCCGGTTTTGCCTGATCGATCTGTCGCATAAAAACCGTATCCAATTTAAATTCGGTTACGGTACCGTCGGGATTGCGAAGTGCTACATTTTTCGGGAAAACCCTGGGCTTTGCAACGGGTTTTGGTTTTGCAATTCCTAGAATTTCGTCTTCCCGGGCCAAATCTTTAGCCTCGATATAAAATAGGGTGACCTTGCGATTTTCTGATTTTTTAGCGGAAAGCTGATGTTTCTCTCCAAAACTACGCGTTCTGAAATCTTCCCTGAAAGTTACCCTTTTAGCGATTTGATTGTAAATTTCATCGACTCTTTTTTTAGCTAATGTATCGTTGTAACCGGTTGATCCGTCTTCGTCCGTAAAACCGTGAATGCCCAAAATTTTAGAATTTTTATTGGCATTTATCCAATCATTGAGCGATGCGGTTTCAGCCGGTGAAAGTTGATGGCTGTCGGTTGCAAAATATACGGAAAACTGCTCCTGCGCCATCATTTGAAATGACCACAAAAACGCCACAAACATCACTATTGGGTATTTCATATCGGTTTTTATTGGAAAACGAAAAATACACAAAAAAAGTTTGCGCCCCAATAAAAGCAAAGCCCATCTTATCGACGGGCTTTGCTGGTTATTTAGTGAAGAGAAGTTCGCGATATTTTGTCATCGTCCAGATCTCATCGTCGATCATCAGTTCTAGCTTGTCGCAATGCCAGCGAATTTTGTCAAACATTGGCTTCACGTTCGCACAATAAGCTTCTGCCATTTCAGACGCATCTTCCAATTTGTTAGCCGCTTTTCTCGCTTTTCGCATTTCTTCAACTTTAGTGTTAATACCTTCGATATGCGATGATATTTCACGGATTAAAGTCAGTTGCTCGCGACCGATTTCCTGGAATTCAGCTCCAAAGATTTCTTTGAGTCCGCGTACATTGTCGATCAGCGTGTTTTGATAGCGGATCGCCGTCGGAATAATGTGATTTCTCGCAATATCGCCCAGAACGCGACCTTCGATTTGAATCTTCTTGGTATATTCCTCCAATTCAATCTCGTATCTGGCTTCAACCTCAACATGATTCATGACGTTCATCTCACTGAACAAATCAAGCGCTAATTGCGAAACTCTTGCTTTTAATGCTGATGGCGTGGTTTTGAAATTACTCAACCCGCGTTCACCTGCTTCAATTTCCCAGGCTTCACTATAGCCGTCACCTTCGAACAAGATGTTTTTTGATTGTTTGATATATTCGCGTAGCACATTGAAAATGGCATCGTCTTTCTTCATTCCGGTTTCGATAAGCGCGTCGACTTCCTTTTTAAAATCGCGCAATTGCTTAGCAACAATCGTATTTAAGGTGGTCATCGAGTTGGCGCAGTTTGCCGAAGAACCTACAGCGCGGAACTCGAATTTATTCCCGGTAAAGGCAAATGGCGAGGTTCGGTTTCTATCGGTATTGTCTAGAAAGACATCCGGAATTTTCCCAACAACGTTTAATTTGAGATCGGTTTTTTCAGCCGGAGTCAATTTGCCCGACGAGACGCCTTCAAGTTCATTCAAAACTTTTGTCAATTGCTGACCGATAAACACCGAAATGATTGCCGGCGGAGCTTCATTAGCGCCAAGCCTGTGATCATTACTTGCTGAGGCGATCGACGCGCGCATCAAAGCCTCATAAGTGTGAACCGCTTTTATGGTATTGACAAAAAACGTCAAAAACTGCAAATTGCTCATTGGTGTTTTACCCGGACTCAACAAATTCACGCCTCTATCGGTTGCCAAAGACCAGTTGTTGTGTTTCCCTGAACCGTTCACGCCTTTAAATGGCTTTTCGTGAAATAGCACTTTAAAATGATGACGCTCTCCGACTTTTTGCATCACATCCATTAATAAGGAGTTGTGATCAACGGCAAGATTTGTTTCTTCAAAGATTGGCGCAAGTTCAAACTGATTTGGCGCGACTTCATTATGACGCGTCTTTACGGGAATTCCGAGCAACATGCATTCTTCCTCAAGATCCCGCATGTATGTCAAAACGCGCGTCGGGATTGATCCAAAATAGTGATCGTCCAACTGCTGGCCTTTTGCAGATGTGTGTCCGAGTAGCGTTCTTCCCGTAATCAAAATATCCGGACGCGATTTGGCAAGTGCCGAATCAATTAAAAAGTATTCCTGCTCCCAGCCTAAAGTTGCGGTAACTTTCTTCACATTTTTATCAAAATAGCGGCAAACTTCTGTCGCAGCCGAATCTACAGCTGTCAACGCGCGAAGAAGTGGCGTTTTGTAATCGAGCGCTTCTCCGGTATATGAAATGAAAACAGTCGGAATGCAAAGTGTCGTTCCAAAAATAAATGCCGGCGATGTCGGATCCCATGCCGTATAACCACGGGCTTCAAACGTATTTCTGATTCCGCCGTTGGGAAAGCTCGAGGCATCAGGTTCTTGCTGAACAAGCTGACCACCGCCAAAACGCTCCAAACAACCACCTTCAAAATCGGTTTCAAAAAACGCATCGTGTTTCTCAGCAGTCGTTCCCGTTAGCGGCTGAAACCAGTGCGTATAATGTGTAACGCCTTTTGCCAGCGCCCACTCTTTCATTCCCATGGCAATGTACTCGGCGAGTTTACGATCGATCTTTGTTCCGTATTGCACCGCATCACGAACGCCACGATACGCATCCGGAGTCAAATATTGTCGCATCGATTTGTCGTTAAACACATTTGAGCCAAAAATATTCGACTTTAGATCGCGTTCGTCAAATTTAATGGGTTGTCTATTGGAAGCCTCCTCAAGCGCTTTGAAACGTAATACTGCCATAAAAAGAATGTTTTTTGAATTATACCCCGATAATTTATAGGGCAAAAGTAAAATAAAAGTGTTTTTCTACGACAAGACCCCCTATATTTTTTCAAAAAAATATTTTTATCAGAAATTGTACTCAGAATGCTGCCGAAGTTTAGGAGCAGATAATTTACGATTTCTTTGCCGCAATCTCCCGCTGTTTGCTATATCTTTTCCTAACCTTCGGATTAGAAAAAGGATGCCGCGCCCATCGGGGCTAGGTTTGAGTGTACCATATTTTATCTGAAACTATGTGAGCGGCCGCCGATATTGTTTGGCGATTGGCTTGGTTGAATCATTTTTCTTAGTTGAAAACATTGGCCGGGCCCTAGCCCCGATGGCAGTCGGAAATCCTTTTTGAGTTTGCGAAAACGAAAAAAGATTGAAGCGAACAGCGGGATTTAGCTCCTAAAAATCAAGAATTAATTTAAAGTTTGCATTTTTAATTACTTTTTTCCGCGGAAAACCAAAATGTCTATTTGGAATGCTAATTTTCTTTAACAGCATTTATTGTTCGCTTATATTTGCTTAAAAAAATTACGGATGACTGTTTGGATTATTTTTATTGCAGCGATTTTTATTTTTCTGGCGTTAGACCTTGGAGTTTTTAACAAAAATCCGCATATCATTACGACAAAGGAAGCCAGCAAGTGGACGCTTCTTTGGGTTTCGCTTTCTTTTGCATTTTCAGGCGTGGTTTATTGGCTTTACCTCAACAACCACATTGATAATCCGGATTTGCTGACGCCTACCGACGCTATGGTGAAATACATTACGGGTTATTTGATCGAACTTTCGCTGAGCATCGATAATATTTTCGTGATTGCGATCATTTTTGCGTCGTTTAAAATTCCGAAGAAATACCAACATCGCGTGTTATTCTGGGGAATTCTGGGTGCGATTGTCTTCCGCGGGCTAATGATTTTCTTTGGCGTGATGCTGATCAACAAGTTTACCTGGATGACTTATATTTTTGGTATTTTCCTGATCTTCACGGCTGCCAAAATGCTGTTCAACTCGAAAGAAGAAGAAGAATTCGATCCTAAGAAATCGTTTGTATATAAAGTTTTAGGCAGATTTGTACCGATATCGACTCGGATTGACGGCGAACATTTCTTTCATAAGGAAGGCGGAAAAACGTTCGCGACTCCGCTTTTTGTAGCCCTTGTAGTAATTGAAGTGATGGACGTGGTCTTTGCGGTTGACAGCGTTCCGGCGATTCTGGCAATTACTTCAGATCCATTCCTTGTTTTTAGCTCGAATATTTTTGCAATCCTCGGATTACGATCAATGTATTTCTTTTTGGCAAATATGCTCGAAAAATTCGCTTATGTCGAGTACAGTTTGATCGCGATATTATCTTTTGTCGGATTAAAAATGCTTGCTCACGATTATGTGAAGTTCGAGGAATGGGTTTCGCTTGCATTTATCGGAGTTTCGCTATTAGTCGGAATTCTCTACTCCTTATATAAAAGCCGCACGACGGTTGTTGATACCGGCGATCGGGATGAAGAATAAAAAAAGGGACATTACGTCCCTTTTTTGTTTTAATTAATTTGTCTGACTGGTTTGCCCTGAAGATTATAAGCTTCGATCACGGCGTTGTAATCGCTGAAATCCACCACTGAGGCCGGCCGGTCTGAGAATTGACCCGGAATAATTACGATTCTAAAAACCTGATCGTTGATATATTCGGGCGTAAGCGCTAAATTATACGTTCCGCCCGCATAAATCGTAAAATCTTCAGCCGAGAAATCGTAGTCGTAATCAAGTTCACCTTCATTGAGAAACAACGTTCTGGGAAGCAATTGCCAGATTGGAGTTTGTGCATCGATGGTTCCCGCCATTCTGTAAATTAGAACCACATCCGAATCGAGAATGTTCAAATTTCTGAAGATGGTATATTCGCCGTTGTTGTTTAGAGAGAAATCGACGTTGATGAGTTCAAAAACCTCAGCTTCTACATTCCCACCGGCCGGTCCCTGCGGTCCTCTTGGACCTTCCGGGCCTTCGCAACCTCCGATCACCAAAGCAGTTGTGATCATAAACAGATAAAATATTTTTTTCATAGTGATTAAGTTTATGCCTAAAATTATGATTTTTCTCAATCAAAACAACCATTTCCGCTCAGCTTTGTATTTTCTTTAATTACTTTTATGTCATGATGAATATGAAATTGTACATGCTGATGGTTGGTTGCACACCGGCCGGTCGATTTACAGAACAGCACGATATTTTTTTTGGAATTGCAGAAAACTTGGCCACGTTGATTCCGCAGATAAAACAATTCTGGCCTGAAGCCAAGGGTGAAATTCATATTGATGCCTGGCGTGAAGTCACGCGTGTTGACGGCTTTCAAATTGAAATTTTCGATCGAATGAACGCCCAAACCACAGCTGAAACGTTGTACTTTATAAATCTGGGCGGTTACAAACCAGGCGATTTTGAAGAGTATCACTACAAATTATTATCGGTGGCCGAATCGTTGTCGGATGCGATAAAAGCGGCAAAAAAGACAACGTTTTACAAGCATTATACGTTTAAGGGAGCGACCTCACATATTGATGACAAATACGGAATCGACGTCGACGATTCGTACAAAGTTGAAGAAATGTTGTCGGAAGATCTGAGAACGCGGTATTCAATCAAATTGACCAGGACCGACGATAACGAGGAAGATCAACTCCATATCGGCTATTTGACGCTGCGAAAAATGAGCTTGATCAATCAATAATAATATTTGTAGTTCTTCCCTGATCCCGCCCGATGCGTAGTTGATAGATCCCGCGAGCAAGCGTACTTGCATCAATTTGCGTGGTTAGAGCATCAATAGCGCCTTCGAGTGCAATGGTTCCGCTTTGGTCGAGAAAGAAAAACGGCGCGCCCACAAGGGGTTCCCGGACCCGAACGGTGACAAGTTTATTGATTCGGTCCTGATACGCTACAAATTGGCTCAGATTAAGCGGGTCATTGTTGTTTAACCGGATGCTATTGACGTAAAATCCGATGTAAGGCGCGAGATTAATTCGGTGTAATTGCGCCGGAACATTAACAAGTGGCCGACGTTGCAAGCGCTCATTAGTCAGATGAAAGGTGGTACCGTCAAGGGTTGCTACCGATTCGAGTTGACTGAATTGCATGGCTAAATCGATTCGCCTAATATTTCCGGAGAAGAATTTATCATCCGGATAATCATATAGCAAGTATAAAAACGGCCGCACCAGTCCGTCGTAACCTACTAAAGTTATAACGCCGCTTTCAGGGTGAATCGTCGCTCCGGTTATGAGTCCGCCCACATCCATCGCACTCAAAAGCTCCGCAGAATGTGCACCCGGAATCTTCGGCAACCGATAAAGCGCCGTGGCTTTTGAATTCCACTGTTTTGTAAAAAGATAAAAGAAATTATCAGTTACGATAAAGGCTTCACAATCGAAGTCGGTTTTATTGGCATTTCCACGAGTTGGCAACGGCAAAGGTTGGTCGGAATAGCTAAACGAAATGGTATCAATTATTGGATTTGTCAAAAGTCGCTCCTTCAATATCCGCAGAATTTGCAAGTTGCCGCGATTTCCTTTGGCGTTATTTCCAAAGTCGGCGATATAAATGAATTGATCGTCCTGGGCGAGATCTTCCCAATCGATATTGCGAACATTTGCTAACTTAATTCGTGATGTGATTTGGCCGGTAACAGAATCGATCCCGTACAAATCGGTATCGTTGCTGTCGTTGTGAGTTAACAATTGATTGTTGTAGTAGATCAGGCCTGAGGTTTCGCTGATGTCGTTTGGAAGGTCGACCGAAAACTCGGCCCCAAGCGTAACGCGGTCATAAATGCAGCTACCATCATTTAGCGTGGCAGCAGGATTGAAATTTGCGGCCATGGGATCGTTACATCCCACCACTTGAGAATGCATTACAAATCCGAACAACAAAAATGCAAGTAGGTATAAATGCTTCATAATCCGCAACTTTAGATACTTTCTAAGTTACGGATTATAAATTTTAGCATTTAAGTAGTTTACAGAAATTTATGAAAGAGTATTGTTTTGCTCTTGGTCGAGTTTGGCTTTGGCTTTATTTTTCCGCCGCCGAATCAAATATCGAGCAGTTCCAAGTGAGCCTAAGATGAATGTGCTGATAAAAACGACCAACACCACAATTTCCCAAATTTCGAATTCTCTCATAACTTTTTATTTAAAGTTACATATTTCTGCGATATTGACCGCCAACTTCAAACAAGGCAGAAGTAATTTGCCCGAGCGAACACACTTTGGTGGCTTCCATCAGTTTTTCAAAGATGTTTTTATTTTGAATCGCGGCATCCTGAATTTCTGCAATCTGCTTCTCTTCCAGTCCGTCATAAGCTCGGTGAAGGTTGTCAAGCATCGAAATCTGGAATTGCTTCTCTTCTTCGGTTGCCCGGATAACTTCAGCTGGAATCACAGTTGGAGATCCTTTGCTGCTCAAGAACGTATTTACACCGATGATTGGGAATTCGCCATTGTGCTTCAACGTTTCATAATAAAGGCTTTCCTCCTGAATCTTTGAACGCTGATACATGGTTTCCATCGCGCCAAGTACGCCACCTCTTTCGGTAATGCGATCAAACTCGAGCAATACGGCCTCTTCGACAAGGTCGGTTAATTCCTCGATGATAAACGATCCTTGTAACGGGTTTTCGTTTTTGGCAAGTCCGAGTTCCTTGTTGATGATTAATTGAATAGCCATTGCGCGACGAACCGATTCTTCAGTTGGCGTTGTGATTGCTTCGTCGTATGCATTTGTGTGAAGCGAGTTACAGTTGTCGTAAATCGCATATAGCGCCTGAAGCGTGGTTCGGATATCGTTAAAATCTATTTCTTGTGCGTGAAGCGAACGACCGGATGTCTGAATGTGATATTTCAACATTTGAGCACGTTCGTTGGCACCATACTTTTGTTTTAACGCTTTTGCCCAGATTTTCCGAGCTACGCGTCCGATTACCGAATATTCCGGATCGATTCCGTTTGAGAAGAAAAATGAAAGATTCGGACCAAAGTCGTTAATGTTCATTCCGCGGCTCAGATAATATTCCACGTAAGTGAACCCATTGGCAAGTGTAAATGCGAGTTGTGTGACCGGATTCGCCCCGGCTTCAGCGATGTGATAGCCTGAAATTGAAACCGAATAGAAGTTTCTGATGTTGTTTTCGATAAAATATTCCTGAACGTCACCCATTAAGCGAAGTGCGAATTCAGTCGAGAAAATACATGTGTTTTGCGCTTGATCTTCTTTTAAAATATCGGCTTGAACCGTTCCGCGAACCTGCGACAACGTTCGTTTTTTAATATCTGCGTAAACATCCGCCGGAAGCACCTGATCACCGGTGACACCAAGTAACATCAATCCGAGCCCGTTGTTCCCTGCCGGCAATTCGCCGTTGTAACGTGGTCGGTCCAGACCTTTATCGAGATAAATCGCTTTAATCTTATCCTCAACTTGCTGTTCAAGTCCGTTTTCCTTGATGTAAACTTCACATTGCTGATCGATTGCGGCGTTTAAGAAAAATCCGAGTAACATTGGCGCAGGCCCGTTAATGGTCATACTCACCGATGTTAGCGCATGAACAAGGTCGAAACCTGAATATAATTTTTTGGCATCATCAAGACAGCAAACCGACACTCCGGCGTTACCGATTTTACCATAAATATCCGGTCGCGTGTGCGGATCGTTACCATATAAAGTAACACTGTCGAAAGCTGTTGATAAACGTTTCGCAGGCATTCCGGCGCTTACATAGTGAAAACGCTTGTTGGTTCTTTCCGGCCCGCCTTCTCCGGCAAACATTCGCGATGGATCTTCACCCTCACGTTTAAATGGATACAATCCAGATGCAAATGGGAATTCGCCGGGAACATTTTCCTGGAGATTCCACTTTAAAATATCGCCCCAAGCCTCGTATTTAGGTAATGCCACTTTCGGAATCTGCGTGTGTGAAAGTGATTCGGTGTGCGTTTGGATTTTAATCTCGCGATCGCGAACCTTAAAGCCATAAACCGGATCTTTATACTTTTTGATTTTGTCCTGCCAGTTTACGATAATGTCCCAATTGTACGGATCGAGGTCCATTTTAACACGATCGAACTCGGCTGAAAGCAATTTGATAAAATCGGATTTGTCTGATTGACCGTCTTGAAGCTGATCGAGATCAAGGCCGTATTTCGTATGAGCGATTTTTTTACCTGAAACGCTTTCTAGGGTTTTGTGAATGGCATACAGTTTTTGCGCCACTTCTTTTTGAGTGTTGGCCGTTTCATCATATTTGCGATTATTCTCGGCGATTTCAGAAAGGTAACGAGAACGGTGCGGCGGAATAACGAAAATTTTCTCGCTCATTTCACGGCTAATTTCGAAGTTTGAAATTAACTCTGATTCGGTTTTTTCAGCGATTTTATCCATGATCGCCTTGTAGAGCGTATTCATTCCGGGATCGTTGAACTGCGATGCAATCGTTCCGAAAACAGGAAGTGAATCAAGGTCGGCCTCCCAAAGCTGATGGTTTCGTTGAAATTGCTTTTTCACATCGCGCAACGCGTCAAGAGAACCACGTTTGTCAAATTTGTTGATTGCGACCAGGTCGGCAAAATCAAGCATGTCGATTTTTTCCAACTGAGTTGCCGCTCCAAATTCAGGTGTCATGACATATAATGCCACATCTGAATGATCCATGATTTCAGTATCCGATTGACCGATTCCCGATGTTTCGAGGATAATCAGATCGTATTTTGCGGCTTTTAGTACTTCGATGGCATCAGCAACATATTTTGACAGTGCCAAATTTGACTGACGCGTGGCAAGAGAACGCATGTAGACTCGCGGATTGTTGATCGCGTTCATGCGGATTCTATCGCCTAACAGCGCACCACCGGTTTTTCTTTTCGACGGATCGACAGAGATAAGTCCGATAGTTTTTTCAGGGAAATCGATTAAGAACCGGCGAACAAGTTCATCGACCAACGACGACTTCCCTGCGCCACCCGTACCTGTGATGCCGAGAACCGGAGTTTTGCTTGTTTTATTTTTTTCAGCGATTTGCTGCATGGTTTGTTTTGCAACGTCCGGGAAATTTTCAGCCGATGAGATGACGCGTGCAATTGCAGTCGGATTTTTATCTTCGAGGTGGTTGATTTCACCGTTGAGTTTATCACCAACAGGAAAATCAGAGGTTTGAACAAGATCGTTAATCATCCCTTGTAATCCAAGCGCGCGACCATCGTCAGGAGAATAGATGCGGGTGATTCCGTAATCCTGAAGATCGTCGATTTCAGAAGGCAGAATTACACCGCCACCGCCACCAAAAATCTTGATATGTCCGGCACCTTTCTCTTTTAAAAGGTCGTGCATATATTTGAAATATTCGATATGGCCGCCTTGATATGAGGTCATTGCAATCGCGTTTGCATCTTCCTGGATTGCGGTATTTACCACTTCTTCGACACTTCTGTCGTGTCCGAGGTGGATTACCTCAACTCCGGTCGACTGAATAATGCGTCGCATGATGTTGATTGCCGCATCATGACCGTCAAAAAGCGATGCCGCTGTTACAATTCTTACTTTATTTACAGGTGTATAGGGTTTTACTTGCTCCATCTTAATTTTAGTAGTTCAAAAACGCCAGCAATTTACGGATTATTTAAAAATTTATGTACATTTAAAAAACTAAAAGGTCCGGCAAGTTTGCACGATTATATATCTTAAAATACGGACGAAAAATACAATTATGAAAAAAGTACTTTTATTGGCGTTGCTGGTGCCTTTTGCATCAAATGCACAACTTAAGGAATTGATTACAAAGACAAACAACAAACTAACATCTGTAAAAGAAGCGACCAACCAGAGCGATATCGCTACCGGATTGAAAGAGGCGCTTCAAAACGGCGTTGACAAGCAGGTTGTGAAGTTGACGTCGACCGACGGATTTTATAAAAATCAGGCGGTAAAAATTTTGCTTCCCCAAGAATTGCGCACTGTTGACAAAGCCTTGCGCGCCGCGGGAATGCGAGCAATGGCTGATGAGGGAATTCTGTTGCTGAACCGAGCAGCTGAAGAAGCCGTAAAGGAATCGACGCCGATTTTTGTTGACGCCATCAAGAATATGAAACTAAAAGATGCAAAAGAAATCCTGATGGGTCGCGATAATGCGGCAACGGTTTATTTGCAATCGGCGACGACAAATGAACTCTACGAAAAATTTTTACCGGTAGTTAGCAGCTCACTTGGAAAAGTTGGTGCTGATAAAGTATGGAGCGAGATCATGAAAAAGTATAATGCGCTTCCGATGACCCGTGAAGTTAAGACAGACCTCAACGATTATGTGACCAACAAAGCTCTTGAAGGCGTATTTAAAATGATTGCTGTTGAAGAGATTGAAATAAGAAATAACGTATCGTCACGAACCACACCGCTTTTACAGAGCGTATTTGCCCAACAAGATAAAAAATAAAATGAAAAAGCTTTTTACAGTAGCGTCTGCCTTCTTACTTTTTGGCTGTGCCGAACTTCAGCAGGTTGCAAGTCAATATCCAAATTTAGGAAGCATGGCCAATGCCGATATTGCCGCCGGACTCAAGGAGGCCTTAAATAAAGGTATCGATCAGCAAGTAACAAAATTGACCGCCACCGACGGATTTTACAAAAACCAAATGGTAAAAATCCTGCTTCCACCTGAACTTCAGAAAGTCGATAAAGGACTTCGCGATATCGGAATGGGAAGTTTAGCTGATGAAGGGCTGAAAGTCCTGAATCGAGCAGCAGAATCAGCGGTAAAAGAATCCATCCCGATTTTTTCTGATGCCGTAACTAAAATGACTTTTACCGATGCTAAAAACATTTTGTTGGGAACCGACAACTCGGCTACCATGTATTTGCAAAACAGCACGTCAAATGCGTTATACACCAAGTTTAGTCCGAAAGTTGAAACATCGCTTGCCAAAGTTGGCGCCGATAAGGTTTGGGCGAACATTATTACGAAATACAACAGCATTCCGCTTGTAACGAAAGTAAATCCGGATCTTAAGGATTACGTGACCCGAAAAGCAATGGACGGAGTGTTCACAATGGTTGCCGTTGAAGAAAAGAAAATCCGTACCGATGTTAATGCGCGTACATCCGACTTACTCAAGCGTGTATTTGCGATGCAGGACAACAAAAGATAAAAATTTGATAACCAGATAGATAATATAACAAACCCTTAACACGTAGCCTCGAAAAATATCGAGATATTTGTGAATGTAATAAAAGGGTTTTTATTATTTGGTTAGAGTTAGTTAAAAAAAGAGCCGGTGATTTCTGTCGAATCCCGGCTTTTTTGTGGGCTTTTATGGCGTTATAAGATCAAGGTTCAGTGTCCTTCCCGAATTTAAAAGTTCTTGCAGCGTTTCCTAATTTTACATAAAACCCTAATTCAAAATTTCGCGCATCTCCTGTTGTAATTTGCGTGCTTGTTCCCTCGCCTTTTCGGCAAAATCGTGCCTGTTCGATGCATAGATTACCGTACGCGACGCATTTATCAACAATCCGATATTGTCATTTAAACCATGTTGACATACATCATTTAAATTTCCGCCCTGAGCGCCAACACCCGGAACCAGTAGGAAATGATCCGGAGCAATTGCGCGGATTTCCTTAAAATATTCGGCTTTGGTCGCGCCAACAACAAACATCAGATTTTCGGCATTTTGCCATGTCAGCGCAGTTTTTAGTACGGTTTTGTACAATTCCTGATCGTCTACCCTTTTGGTTTGAAAATCAAATGCACCCTGGTTTGAGGTGAGTCCGAGTAGAATTGTGATTTTATCTTTGTGCGCCAAAAACGGTTCGACTGAATCTTGGCCCATATAAGGTGCAACCGTAACCGAATCGAAGTTGAGATCGTCAAAAAACGCTTTAGCATACATTGATGAAGTGTTTCCGATATCACCGCGTTTGGCGTCGGCGATGGTAAAAAGGTCGGTGTAATTCTGGTTCAGGTAATCGATTGTTTTTTGCAGCGATTGCCAACCTTTGATTCCGTTTGCCTCATAAAATGCCGTGTTTGGTTTGTAGGCCACAGCCAAATCGTGCGTGGCATCGATGATGGCTTTGTTGAATTCGAAAACCGGATCTTCGAGATCGAGAAGATGCGGTGGAATTTTAGTCAGATCGGTGTCGAGACCAATACATAAAAAGGAATTCTTTTTTCGGATTTCAGCAGTTAGTTGTTGTGTTGTCAAGAGAAAATATTTTAAGTAAAGTTATTGGTTTAAACTTAGCTACAAACTCTAGCCCCGATGGGAAGCGGCATCCTTTTTTGAAGCCTGATAAGGCGAGAAAAAGATATAGCGGACAGCGGGATAAAGCTTCTGATAAAAATAAAAAAGCCTCACTAAAAAATGAGGCTAAAATATTAGAAAACTTCGCTGGCTTCCTTGAGTTTTTCGGTGTTGCTAACCAGTTGCAACTCGTCGATAATCTTATGAATGTCGCCGTTCATGATATTTCCAAGGTCGTATAATGTGAGTCCGATGCGGTGATCTGTAACCCGGCCCTGCGCGTAATTGTAGGTGCGGATTTTTGCCGATCTATCTCCCGAGCTTACCTGTGAGGAACGTTTTACCGAATCCTCGGCCTCTTTTTTGGCGAGTTCCTGCTCGTACAAACGGCTTCGTAGAACCGTAAATGCTTTGTCTTTATTTTTGTGCTGCGATTTCTCGTCCTGACATTGAGCCACCAATCCGGTTGGAATGTGCGTTAATCGAACAGCCGATTTTGTGGTGTTAACCGATTGCCCGCCAGGTCCGGACGAACAGAAAAAGTCGATTCGGACGTCGTTTGGATCGATCTGAACATCAAATTCCTCAGCCTCCGGAAGCACCATAACAGTTGCCGCCGAGGTGTGAACCCGACCTTGAGTTTCAGTTTGCGGAACCCGTTGCACGCGGTGAACACCGGCTTCAAATTTCAATGTTCCATAAACATCCTCGCCGGTAACTTCAAAGATAACTTCCTTGAAACCGCCTGAGGTACCTTCGTTCATGTCGACTACCGAAGTTCGCCAACCTTTGCTTTCGCAGTACTTGGTGTACATTCGGAAAAGGTCGCCGGCAAAAATACTCGCCTCATCGCCACCTGTTCCGGCGCGGATCTCGACCATAACGTTTTTCGCGTCTTCGGGATCTTTCGGAATCAGCATAAACTTGATTTCCTCTTCGAGTTGCGGCAATTTGGCATTGGCCTCATCAAGTTGCATTTTGGCCATTTCCACCATTTCGGCATCGCTACCATCGGCAATGATTTCCTTTGCTTCGTCGATATTTGCCATAACGGCTACATATTGATCCCGCATTTCGGCAAGCGCCTTTAGGTTTTTATATTCCTGATTAAGCTGTACATAGCGCTTTTGATCGGCAATGACATCAGGCTGAATGATCAGGTCTGAAATCTCGTCGAAGCGCTGTTTTACGATCTGTAATCTATCTAACATCATTCTTTTCCACTTATTTCGGCTGCAAATTTACGAAAAAATACGCTGATTGATACTCGACTTTTGACTGTCCAATTTATTATTTTTGCGAGCTAAATATTTGATCTATGACGAAATCGACTTTGTTGTTTGCCCTGGCAATTGCTGTTGTCGGATGCGGAGAGGCGAGAAAGAAAGACCGCGATCTTACCCGAAAGGCGGATTGGATGGTTGGCACCTGGCAACATAAATCGGCTGAAGGCAACCTGACCGAGCATTGGGAAAAGTTGAATGACAGTACCTATCACGGGCACGCCTATTTTATTTACGGCAAGGATACGCTTCACAACGAACGCGTGGTTTTGTCAAAACGCAAAGGAGCAATCACCTACTCACCGACTGTTCAAGGTCAGAATGAAGACAAACCGGTCGATTTCGCATTTGTAAGTTTTGAAAACGGAAAACTGACTTTCGAAAATCCGGCGCATAATTATCCGCAGAAAATCGTCTATCAAAAGAAAGCCGATAGTTTGGTGGCTGAAATCTCGGGCATCCAACAAGGAAAAATGAGTTCCGAGCGGTTTGCCATGAGTAAAATGAAGTAATTTCCGAATTGTTTTTAGGAGCTGTTTCCGGCTTTCACCTTTATCTCTCCGCTCCGCTACGAGGATACCGGCTCAATCCGGGCTAGGGCTTGAATGGTTTTATGGCGAATATCTTTATAAATTCAGCTTAATGGGAACTAATCTGCAAAAGTATCCATATTCATGGAAACGACTTTTAATTAATTTGATCTTTGGGGTGATGTGGATGACAATCGGCGTCAGCTACATTTTTACTGAAGCTAAATTAGAATGGAACGCTTATGTGACTATTTTTATAGGGACGTTGTATCTTGCGACATTTCTCTATGAATACATTCAAAAATATGTTGTAATTACGGCTGATAAAATTGTAATCGGTACATTTCCAGCTCTAAAAGTTGATATAAATGAAATTCAGAATATTGAATTACGGCCGAAGTCCATCCAAATTACAACCACAACGAATTCGGTGACGATCGAAATTTCTAAAATTGATAAAACGCAGCAACCCAAGATCAAGTACTTTTTTCAAACTTTAAAATCAGGGTCGACGAAATTCTAATAAGAATATTTTAAAAAGTAAAAACCACGAATTTCTCATCCGTGGTTTTTTTATTTTGTTAGTTCTTAAGTGGTATGTTTTTAAGGATCTCCAACACAAATTTCCAGTATTTTTGCGCTGAAGAAATGCTTGCGCGCTCGTCTGGCGAATGTGCCCCGTGAATGGTTGGACCGAAAGAAATCATGTCCATTTCAGGGTAGTTGGTTCCAAGAATACCGCATTCGAGTCCGGCGTGACAAGCTACAACCCTAGGTTTTTCGCCATTTTGCTTTTCATAGATCGCAACTAAAACATCGAGAATTTCTGAATTTACATTTGGTGTCCAACCCGGATAAGAACCTGATAAGGTTACCTCACATCCTGCAAGTTCAAACGCCGATTGAAGTGCATTTGCCAAATCGAATTTCGAAGTTTCAACCGAAGACCGTGTCAAACATCCAATGTGGATTTGACCGTCTTTTATAATGACCCTCGCCATATTATTTGAAGTTTCTACCAAATCGGCCATATCTGCGCTCATCCGATAAACCCCGTTATGAGCGGTGTAAATTGCACGTAATATTCCTTCCTGAACGCCAATGTCCATCACTTTTTGCGGAAGATCCGCTTTTGTGATTTCGATGGTCAGATTGGGTTCGGTCGTTTTGAATTCGCGTTTGATATCGTCAATCACCGTTTGCATGTCAAACAGAAACGACTCGTCATAAGCATTAGCAATAATGACGTGTGCGGTGCTTTCGCGTGGAATCGCATTACGCAAACTTCCGCCGTTGATCTCGGCAATCTGGAGCCCGAAGTTTTCGAAACCATTAAACAACAGGCGGTTCATAATCTTGTTTGCATTTCCAAGACCTTTGTGGATATCCATTCCGGAATGGCCACCGGTGAGGCCTTTGACGACGATTTTATATCCAACTGAACTTGCCGGAACTTCTTCTTGTTGATAAGAACGCGTAGCCGTTACGTCTACTCCACCTGCGCAACCGATGTCGATTTCATCGTCTTCTTCAGTATCGAGGTTAAGAAGGATTTCACCAGTTAGGATTCCGCCTTTCAGATTAAGCGCTCCGGTCATTCCGGTTTCTTCATCGATTGTAAAAAGCGCTTCTATCGCAGGATGCGGAATATTGGTGCTTTCAAGAATGGCCATAATGGTTGCAACGCCAAGTCCGTTATCGGCGCCAAGCGTTGTTCCGCGAGCACGAACCCAGTCGCCATCAACATACATGTCAATTCCTTGGGTATCAAAATCAAAGTCGGTCTCGTTATTTTTTTGGTGAACCATATCCAGGTGACCTTGCATTACAACGGTCTTGCGGTTTTCCATTCCCGGAGTTGCGGGTTTGCGAATGATGACATTTCGGATTTCGTCTTCAAAAGTTTCAAGACCCAACCGATTGCCAAAATCTTTCATGAATTGGATAACGCGATCCTCTTTTTTAGACGGTCGCGGAACCGCATTTAGATCTGCGAACTGATTCCACAGCTCTTTTGGTTCAAGGTTTCTGATTTCCTGGCTCATAATTAAGTATAAAAATTCGGTGTAAAGTTACTAATTTGTAAAGCGAAAATCCGGGTATAAATCGGGTGTTATTTTATGGATAAAAGGAAACTTGTTCTTCCGGTACTTCTTCCCGTTCAAATTCTGCTGATCAACGTACTTTCGCATTTTTCCGACGTTGTCGAACGGTTCTACAGCAACGGCATTTATATCGGAATCTCGAACTTTTTACGAATCATTCTCGGTTGGATCCCATTCTCGGTCGGCGATATTTTCTATGGAATGTTAATCGTGGCGCTGGTTCGTTGGATCTACAAGAAGCGAAAACTATGGCGCAGCACTTGGAAATCGATTGTGTTGGAAATACTCGGATTTTGTTCCATTTTCTACTTCTTTTTTCATTTCCTGTGGGCACTGAATTACATCCGTGTTCCGATTTCCGATAAAATGTCGATTCAAACTGAGTACACCGACGCCGAATTGCTCCAATTTACCGAGCGTCTCATCGCAAAAGTCAATTCGCTTCACCTCGATATCACCGCGAATAAAAACCAAAAAGTAGTAGTCGATTATTCGCATGACGAAATTTTTAAAATGAATTTCGATGGCTATTCGAACCTTGCTAAAAAATACCCGTTTTTCGAATACCGTCACCAAAGTTGTAAACCTTCACTTATCAGTTTGCCACTGTCATACATGGGTTTTTCGGGCTATCTCAATCCGTTTACCAACGAAGCGCAAGTTAATTATTTACTTCCCGCACACACTTTTCCGGCAACTGCGGCGCACGAAATGGCGCATCAAATCGGGTTTGCGTCTGAAAGTGAGGCGAATTTCGTCGGATTTCTCGCAACGACTGAAAACACCGATTTAAAGATTCAATATTCGGGTTACACGATGGCGCTGAACTATTGCATGTTCAACTGGAGCGTCCGAAATGAGCTTATTTTCGATCAGTTAAAAGGAAAAATCAATCCCGGCGTTCTCGAAAATTATAAGGAAAGCCGCGAGTTTTGGGATCAGTACGAAAGTGTTATCGAGACCGTTTTCGAGATTTTCTATGACAATTTTCTCAAGGCGAATCAGCAAGCAGACGGCATCGACAGCTACAGCCGGTTCGTAGATTTGCTCGTCAATTATTACAAAAACAAACCGCTTTAATAAAAAAAGCTGCCAATTACGACAGCTTTTAAAACTCGAGCGTTTACTGCTCAATTATTTTTTGGTTTCAGAAGCCGGATCCTGCTGTGCGCTTTATCTTTTTTGCCCAAACCGTTTTTCATTTAAAAAATCGTTTCAAAGGCAAAAAAGGATGCTCGCTCCCATCAGGGCTAGTTTACGACTACTTTTATTGTAGCAGATTGTCCTTCAGCAATGAGTTTCACATAATAAATTCCGCTTGAAAGCCCGTTGGTACTAATCGAGTTTCCTGCCTGAAGTTTAGCTCTGCGAACCAACTTTCCAGCGCTGTCATAAATATCAGCATTGTTTTCTAATGACAAACTTGTCGAAAGAATCAAATCGGCGCCTTGAGCAACAGGGTTATTGAAAGATAGGTCAAGCTTGGTTGCATGATTGCCGGATCCCAGTAATCCGCCGGCTTCAAGCGCACCCCGGTCAACACCGCCACCTTGTAATCTGCTATAACCATCGGCATCTTTGTCGTTTGCGGTCCATGCATTCGACCCATTTGGAAGCATCAAAAATTGGTTATAACTACTATTTAAACCCGGACTCGTAGACTGAAGCGTAAAATCTTCGTTGTCGGGATTTACGAACATCGGATCGGTATCGAGATTGCTTCCCATGTTGTCGCCATAAGCCGAGTTCCAATTGCTGCTTCCCCCACTATACTCAATGATGCTGTTGCGAATATGAACATCTTCTTCAGCAAAATAAGTGTAGTAAATTGAACGCTGACTTTGATATTCAGCCGTGTTTCCCCAAATTATCGAATTATAAATTCTGGTATTCAGATTATCCTGACTAAGCGTGCAGTACATTCCGCCGCCTTTTTGAAGCGCTTCGTTGTTAACAATGGTTACGTTTGTCAGTTTCGAATAAGATTGGTAATCGTAAATTCCGCCGCCATTATCCGCTTGATTATTATTGATCAGAACGTTGTAAAGATTCGCCACACTTGATGAGGTGTTGTAAATTCCGCCACCTTGAGCCGTCACGATATTGTTGCTGATTTTCACATTCTGCAAAATGCAGGTTCCTATGTTGTTGTAAATCGCACCACCGTAAGCTCCGTTGTTATACGCAAAATACGAATCGTTTATTTTGCTTACACTTTGGTTGACTGCGCCGACCGTTCCACCATTGAATGAGTTAAAAAAGAAGTCGCAGTTTTGAGCGGTAAACACACACGACCAGTTGCTGTAAACTGCAGCCCCGTAGGAAGCCTGGTTCTGCAAAAATTCTGAATCGTAAATTTTAGGCGTTCCACCGGTATTGTACATCGCGCCTCCAAAAGAAGCGTAATTGTCGATGAACTTCAGGTTTCGAAGCGTGAGCGCCGATTGAAAATTATTCATTCCACCACCGTTGGATGTATTTATCTGATTTCCATCGACAGTGTAGTTTGCATTATTATTTGCAACACCGCCGGTAATAGTGAAGCCATCGATAAGCGAATTAGCGTCGACCATATAATTCAAAAACACCGTGTAGGCGTTTTCCTGATAGTTGATATCAGAAATGCCGTCGCCATTGGTATCAAGATCGTCGTTGTTAAAATCGCCACTCAGAATAGTTGGATTTGCGCTGAAGTTACGCTGAGAAAGTTGCGTTTCAGTTCCGTTGAAACCACCGTAAAGCTTTACATTGTTGGCGATAAAAAATGCCTTTGAACGCGGATAACCTGTAACAATCTCGATAGTCGGATAGTAAGTTCCTGCCTTCACCCAGATTGCGGCGTTTTCCGGCGCGTCAATCAAAGCGTCCTGAAGATTGGTGTAGGCATTCGCCCAACTTGTTCCGTTATTGTCGCCGCTAGCTGTCTGACTGACGAAGATTTGCGCTTGAGTAGCAACACTGCTTAAAAATAATGCAGCGTAAAGAAAGTATTTGTGTTTCATAAATGATTTTTAGCGGGCGTAAATATAGAATAATATTCACATCAGTCGCTAAAAATCATTTGTTTAACAGAATGGAAGTCAACTATTCAGAATCCTGAATTTTGAAAGAAATATGCGACAAATTTTCCTGTTGCCACTCGCCTATGATAACCGAATTTTCGTTCTCGAGTTCAGAGATTGCTTTAATAAATACCAAATCCGGATCGGCTTCAAGCTGATCGAGAACATCCTGATCGACACTCATTGTTATATCGACTAAAGTTGTCATGTCAGCTTCGTCGGCATTGAGGTCGTAAAGTTGTTCGTCGTTGTCGTTTCCTTCCGGTGTATATTCGACAAGTTTGTCAAATGTTGCCGAGCGATTCCGGAGTCGTCGTAGGATTGCATCCTTAATTTCAGATTGTTTCGACTTATCGCCATTTGAGTACAAATTCTCATCGGTAACGATAAATTGTGCTGTGATATTGATCATAAGTTTGTTGTTTTACTCAAATTTAATAATAACAATCAAGCTTAAAAATCACTTTAACTTTTCAAAAATTACTTGGTTTGGTTGTAGAATTTAGTAATGAGATACATGTTTTCGAACGCAAATGCGCGGTTCTGGATGAGCTCGACCAACGCCGAATTATCGCTAAAAGCCTGAATTGCCGCATCGGGAAAATTCTCGGCTGCGATCTCAGTTGCTTTCCCATCAATCTCAACCAGGTAAACAATGTCGTTTGACCGATAGCGATCGAGATAGATTTGTTTGTACGGACTCTGCTCTTTTCGTTTAAACATCAGTCGCGCGTTGCCGTCAATTAAAAGCTGGAGAAACTCGTTTGTACCAGAGCTTCGAACATAGGTTTGATTGTTTGATCGGTATGACAATATGTTTTGATCGATTGCAACTCCGTTGATTTTGTTATGGCCAATCTTCACCTTTTGAAAAATTGTATCAGTATCTTTCTGCAGAATATAATCCGGAAGTTGCGGCTCCAACGCGGTAAATCTTCCAAACTTCAGTTCAACCATCCCTTTTGGAAGTTTTGCCGAAGCATAAATCGGATCCTTCGAAGCCGAATACGTATAGACTTTATCGTTTCGGCGAATTTCCGACGCGCCGCGAAGCGAAACAAATGGCGTCTTCTTTACCTCCTGAACCGGCGGCGGAAGTACCAACGCAAAATCAGACGGACCGATTTCGCGAATCGTTCCATAAATCGTATCTTTTTTCAGGATGACGTAGTCCAGAAAATCGGTTTGGGCAAATGCGGTTGAAAAACTGCACAATAGCACTATTAATAAGGAGAGTTTTTTCATAATCTTAAACTTCATCACTGGTGAATGCGGTAAAACTTTTCTTTTTGTACGGACGGATAATCAACCGGTCTTCCCGATCGCGGCGAACATAATTGTATGCCCAGGTCATAAATACCATTAAACGATTTTTAAAACCGATAATTGCAAACAGGTGAACGAAAATCCACATGAACCAAGCCAAAATACCGTTTAAGTGAAGATGCGGAAGATCTACAACGGCTTTATTCCGACCGATGGTTGCCATCGAACCTTTGTTTTCGTATTCAAAGGCTTCCATCACCCTATTTTTAAGGAGACGATCGAGATTTTCCGCCAGATGCTCACCTTGTTGAATTGCGGGCTGCGCCATCATCGGCAAGCCTTGCGGATTGTTTTCGTCTTGCATGAATGCGATGTCGCCGATCGCAAAAACATTTTCGTAACCATTTACCCGATTATAAGCGTCGACCTTTAACCTATCGGCGCGAGCGTCGATAACGGAATTCGTTAGTCCGCGTATCATAGCACCTTGAACTCCGGCGGTCCAAATAACCGTCGACGAATTGAATTTCGTATCCGTATTTGTGATGACCACCCGCCCGTCGTAGGCAACAACGCGATGGTTTTTATAGATATTGACACCAAGTTCCCGCAGGAATTTTTCGGCTGCGGCCGATGATTTGGCGCTCATGGTATTGAGAATCGCATCGCCACTTTGAATCAGGTTAATGGTCATCAGGCTAATGTCGAGGTCGGGGTAATCTTTCTGAAAAATGTCCTTTTTCATTTCGGCAAGTGCGCCTGCAAGTTCAACACCGGTCGGGCCGCCGCCAACAATGCAAAAAGTCATCAAACAATTACGTTCTACCGGATCTTTTGACAGAACTGCCTGTTCAAAGTTTTCGAGAATCAGCGTTCGGATGTTGAGCGCTTGCGAGACAGTCTTCATCGACATTGTGGTGCGTTCCATTTCGCGGTTGCCAAAATAATTGGTTTTCGAACCCGTTGCCACAACCAGATAATCATAGGAAAGTTCGCCGATATCTGCCCGGATGATTTGTTTATCGGGATCGATTTCTTTGACTTGTGCCATTCGGAAATAGAAGTTCGGATAATTGTGAATTATTTTCCGGATTGGGTGTGCAATTGAACCGACTTCGAGTCCGCCGGTGGCCACTTGATAAAGCAATGGCTGAAAATTGTGGTAATTGTGTTTGTCGAGCAGTACGACCTGAAACTTCTTCCGACGAAGTTTTTTTGCGAGAGCGATTCCGGCAAAGCCGGCGCCGATAATTACCAGACGGGAAAAATCAGATTCAGGAATGTTCATTTAGGGGACTTTGGAAAAACCTAAAGTTACGTTTTTTCCTAATAAAATAAATGTTTGCAGCGGCTTTTATATGCACGAATGGCATTGCGAAGATTCAGAATAGCCCCGATGGCAGCGGAAATCCTTGCCTTGCAGAATGTTGAATATGAAGGCTGATTTCCCGCAAGATTGAAGCGAACAGCGGGACCGTTGATTCAAAGGAAAAATTGAATATTGTGCTTCATAAAAAAACGATTACTTTGTAACAGAAAAAATAAAAAGCGTACTAACCAGCCATGATCGACCACTCGGAGCAGTCTTTTGTACAGCAGCTAAAGCAAAATCAGAACATCATCCATAAGATCTGCAGGTTATATACCTCGGGTCAGGATGCGCACAAGGATTTGTTTCAGGAGATCACAATTCAGCTTTGGAAGGCTTTTCCGAAATTTCGCGGAGAATCAAAATTTTCTACCTGGGCCTATCGGGTTGCGTTGAACACCGCCATTACGCTTTACCGCAAAAAAACAAGAACCATAAATACGGTTGAATTCGAAACCGGGCGACATTTTGTGAGCCAGGAAGAATACAATTATGAGGAAGAAGAACAACTGAAACGGCTGTATGAGGCGGTTTATGGATTGAATGACATTGAAAAGGCGCTGGTTTTCATGTATTTGGAGGACAAGGATTATGCGGAAATTTCGGAAACGCTGGGAATTACGGAAGTGAATGCGAGGGTAAAAATGAACAGGATAAAGGGCAAATTGCGAAAATTATTAAATCCGTAATTATGGATGAATTAGAGTTATTGAAAAAGGACTGGAAGCGACGCGAGAATTCCTTTGAGCAAGTTACAGAATCGGAAATTTACAAGATGCTTCACCGCAAAAGTTCGAGTTTGGTGAAGTGGATTTTGATTGTGAGCATATTGGAGGTTCTTTTTTGGATCGTGATCAGCGTGTTGTTTAAGACCGACGATAGCTTGAAGGCGATTAAGCCGAACAATGTCTTGTCGGTATTTGAGATCGTCAGTTATCTGAATTATGGCGTGATTGCCGGCTTCATTTATGTGTTTTACAGAAATTACGTTAAAATTTCGACGACGGCATCGACCAAAACACTGATGCAGGCAATTTTGAGAACCAGAAAAACGGTTCAATACTACGTTTATTACAATCTGGCGATTCTGACAATCAGTATAATTGCCGGATTTATAATGGCGTTCAGGTTTAGCTCGGATCTCGATGCTTTGCAGCAAAAAATGGCCGGCGATATGCGATACATGATCTTTACACTTGTGATTATGGTGATTGTGGTGCTATTGGCGGTTGGCGTGTTTTGGCTATTTTACCGATTACTTTACGGAATCATGCTCAAAAGGCTTTATGCAAATTACAAGGAAGTTGAAAAAATTGACTATTAAATAATTATTATGAGGAAATTAGCTATGGCTGCGGCCGTGTTGTTCGGCATTGTTGGAATGGCACAAGAATCGAATTCGGTTTTGTATAAAATTTCGGGAAACGGACTCAAAGCTCCGTCTTATTTATTCGGGACAATGCATATGACTTGCGATGCTACAATTGATGCGGCGACCCGCAAAGCGCTTGAGGAAACAAAGCAATTATATCTTGAGCTCGACATGGACGATCCCGCAATGCAAACGGCGATGATGGGCGGAATGATGATGAAAGACGGCAAGACGATATCGTCGATGGTTTCTGAAGCCGATTTTAAGCAGCTCGACAAGGTAATGACCGAAAAGGTCGGAATGTCGGCGATGATGCTCAATATGATGAAGCCGTTTATGTTGTCGGCTATGTTGATTCCGTCGCTGCTTGATTGTCCGATGCAATCGTTTGAAGGCGAATTGATGAAAATCACCCACGAACAAGGTGAGCAAGTCTTCGGACTCGAAACTGTTGAGTCGCAAATGGCGGTTTTCGACGCAATTCCGTACCAGGTTCAGGTGGACGAATTGATGAAAGGCGTTCGTGATGGTTTTGTAAACGACAAAAAAGAGTTGGCGCGAATGATGGAAGTTTACAAAACCAAAAATCTAGATGCGATGATGAAGTTGATGAGCGAATCTGACAACAAATTAAATTCAGGTTTTTCGGAAGAATTGTTGTTTAAGCGAAATCGCAACTGGATTCCGGTAATTGAACAAACAGCTAAAGCAACGCCGACATTCTTTGGTGTTGGTGCGGCTCACCTTGGTGGCGATCAGGGCGTGATCAAACTCTTGAGACAAAAAGGGTACAAGGTAGAAGCAGTTAAATAAAAATTGGAACGACAAAAAGAAAGGGACTCAAACGGTCCCTTTTTTAGTTAATAATCCCAACGACGTTTTTCGTTAAGCGCTTCCTGCGCTTCAATTTCTTCAATCGGAATGACCTTTAGAAACGAAGGATGTTGTTCGATGGCAAATTGCACTTTCTCTACAATTTCTTCGATGGTGTCGTTGTCGTAGTCGATTTCGAGTGGCGGCTTGATAATAAAAGACTGCAGAATTCCCTTCTTTTTGATGCGAAGTCCTTTTTTGTCGAATGCGCGACGGAATCCATCAATCACGATCGGAACTACAATTGGTTTATGCTGCTTAATGATATGAGCTGTTCCCTTTCGGACCGGCTTAAAAGATTTGGTTGTTCCTTGCGGAAAAGTAATCACCCAACCGTCGTCGAGCGCAACCCGGATATTTTCAGTGTCATTCGGATTCACCTCGCGTTTCACTTCCTGACCTTTATCGCGCCAGGTTCGTTCAACGGTAATCGCGCCGGCGTAAGCGAAAAGTCGGGGTAAAAAACCCGATTTCATGGTTTCTTTCGCCGCCACATAGTAAATATTAAGTTTTGGTCGCCAAAGGTAACCGACGTTTTTGATGGTATCAACCCGGCCGTTGAGGCTCGCGTTAAAAACGTGGAACATGGCGCACACATCGGCAAAGTAAGTTTGATGGTTCGAGATGAACAATACGTTATTGTGTGGCAGGTCCTTGATAATCTCCGAACCTTCGATATCGAGTTCGTTGAATCCACGGAAACGGCGATGCGTTAACACACCCAGGATCCGGATCAGCCACTTTTTTATATATAGGATATGCCCAAACGGGTTTCTCTTAAATAATCCCATGTCGGTTTAGAAAAATTGACCGCTAAAGTACAAATTTGAAGCATTTTACAAAGATTCATTTAACACATCCTTTAGTTCGCTGAGCATCATCGCGGTAGCGCCCCAAACAGCGTAATTTCTTACACGAAAAGAAGGCACCGCAATCGATGTAGAATAGGATGTCGGCATGGTTTTCAGAAAAACACAGTCGGGATCTAATAGATCGGCAATGGGGAATTCGACCATTGCTGAAACTTCACGCGGATCAGGCACAAAGTTAGGCTCATAATCGATATACGACAAAAATGGCGAAACCATAAAATTCGACGGCGGAATGTAAATTTCAGAAAACGGCTGAACCACCGTAATGTCTTTGCGCGGAATGCCGATTTCTTCTTCGGTTTCACGCAGCGCGGTCGCCATGTCCGATATGTCAAAAGATTCGCGTTTCCCACCCGGAAAGGCCACTTGCGACGAATGTACGCCTTTATAAGAGTTGCGCTCGATCAGGGCAAGCGTTGCCATCGAATTCTTGGGATAAACCAGCATTAAAACCGCAGCGCGACGTGGACTGACAGCGTTTAGATCGAGGTTTACAAGAATATCCCGACGTTCGGGCGGAGCCATTTTCAGGTGCGAGGTTTCGGCTGGAAGCGCAATATTGCGTATTTTTGACAATTGGCGCACGAAAGAATTGAAATCCATTTCATAAAGGTAGCGTCAAAATCGGGAACAGCAAAATTCCATAAAGAGAAATTGAATGTATAGTAAGGCCGAAATGTCTAAGTTGAAACGCGAATTCTGGATCGCATTTGCTGAGAAATATCCACGAAAGTGGCTTTTGTATGACACCAAGATCAAAGATTTTAGTTTCAAGTTTTTTGTCGACAACAAAAAAGCGTCGGTGATGATCGACATTGAGCCCAAAGATTCTGAAAAACGTATCGAACTTTTCGAAAAGCTTGAGGGTTTGCGGGCGATCTTGGAAGCCGATTATATTCAGGATCTGATTTTTGAAAAGAATCTCACGTTGGAAACCGGCAAAGTAATCAGTCGGGTTTGGATCGATAAATCTGGCGTAAGTGTTAGCAATCCGGCGACCTGGCCGCAAATTTTTGATTTTTTTAATCAAAAGATGGATGCGATGGAGCGGTTTTTTGAGGATTTCTCAGATTTCTTATCTGATTAGAGTTTGGGCGTGCCGGCCTGATATTTATGGGTCAAATTCAAAGATGTAGATAGCCGTCGGGCAATTCGCTTTATCTTTTATTTCGCAAGCTTCATAAAAGGATGCCGCTTCCGTCCCTCACGCAAACCGGCTGGCATCATGCCGATTGATATGGATGAATCTGTCGTCGTCCGCGAACAACCGCAAAATACCCAACCACGATTAAGACCACCGATAAACCCAGAAAAGTAAGATTGGTGATATTGTGATCGAGCGCCTGTTCATGTACATTGTGCAATTTCAGGATTTGATGATTCAGTACGCCTTCGACAATGTTGAAAATCCCCCAACCGCCAAGCATTCCGCCCAAAAGAAGGTAACCCGATGTATTTAAGGACGGCGTTTTGAGCAATCTCCAAAGTTGCACAATTCCGATCAGCACGACGATCAGGCAAACTCCGTGAAAAATTCCGTCCCAAAACATATTGACACTTTTCCCCACAAAATCGGTTGTGGGAATTTTGTTTGAAAGCATCTCGTGCCATTGAAGGATTTGATGGAAAACGATTCCGTCGATAAAACCACCCAACCCGATTCCGAGAATACGAGATGTGGCGGTAAGCGGCAAAGAAAGTTGTGGCGATTCGAGGTTGATAGAACGCTGAAGATGTTTATTGGAAATCCACCACAGATAACCTACAATCAATCCTAATATCAGAAAAGGGGTTGCAATAACCAACAAACCCGGGTCGGAAACCGAGTGATTTATGGCTTGGCGCAGGTGATTATTACAGGAGATGCAAATTGGGAGCGAAGATATCAGTGCCGAAATTGAAATAATTGTTTTCATGCGATATTTTTTTGATCATGAAAATACTAATGGTACCTATTTAAAGTTACTAAATTTTAAAAGTCCGATAAGAAATTATTAGCTCGCCAGGTCAAAAATTTTCATAATTAGCGATAGATATAACTGGAAAAGGTAAAAATGGCAAATAGGGTAGTTTGAATTGTGCATTACAAAAATGCGGACTGCTTACGAAGGCAACAAGAAAAATCTGGTATGTTATCGCTATGGCATTTTGCGGTTGACCGCCGACTTTTATAATTCAGGAAGCGATTTATGATGGAGTTAATTGGGAAAGACAACAATTTGATTTTCTAAATAAAAAGGGCGACGAACCGAGGGCGCTAGCCCGAACGCGTCGATCCTATAAACAAAGAACCCCGATCTGTAAAGATCGGGGTTCCATAAAAACCCGAGGGCGTAGTCGGAACGGAGCGCAGCTAAAGGCGACGAACCGAAGGCGTTAGCCTGAACACGTCGCTCCTATAAACAAAAAACCTCGATCTGTAAAGATCGGGGTTCCATAAAAGAGGCGACGACATACTCTTCCACATAACTGCAGTACCATCTGCATTTGAGATTAAGAGGAGGAAGCCCGGTGGGCTTCAGGTACGCAAGCTTCAGCTTGCTTTTATTTTCTGAGTATCTTAAAACAAAAAACCCCTCACGTAAGTGAAGGGTTTTCTAAAGACCCGAGGGCGTAGTCCCGAACGGAGCGCAGCTAAAGGCGACGAACCGAAGGCGCTAGCCCGAACACGTCGCTCCTATAAACAAAAAACCCCTCACCTAAGTGAAGGGTTTTCTAAAGACCCGAGGGCGTAGTCCGAACGGAGCGCAGCTAA